>OGRL01000023.1_pt1 | contig 152406 bp, 158 predicted proteins | sample 1553481 | NCBI WGS metagenome assembly OGRL01 (sample SAMEA2580036, study PRJEB22360) | human gut metagenome
CAAGGCTCTTTGCTTCTTCCTTGAAAATAGTTGTAAAGAAAGGTACAACAACAACACCGTGAAGCCTGTCACCGCTTTTGTTTTCGTAATCTTCAATTGCAGTTTTCATCTTTGCCCTTGAATAATTGAGCCTTGAAAGCACAGTACCCCTTGAACATTCAAAGACTTCTGCGATTTCATCAACAGTCATTTCATTAAAATAGTGCATAATCACTGTCTGATACTGAACATCGGACAGTACTTCCTGCATAATCGAAAGAATAATTTCTCTCTTTGCCTTGTCTGAAATGTATTCTTCGGGAATTGATATACGCTCGTCAACTATTGCCTGATTTTCAAAAATTTCATCGTCCAGTTGGATTTCACCTTTACCTTTCAAATAATTTTTGCACTTATTAACGGCAATTCTGTTAAGCCAACTTCTGATTTGTGATGATTTTTCCAAAGATTGGATTTTTAAAAAAGCCGTTATGTAAGTTTCCTGCATAATGTCCTGTGCGGTTGTTTCGTTCTTTAAAAAGCTGATACAAGTAAACCACACTTCACGCTCTGTAAGCTTGTAGAGCTTTTCAAATGATTTGTTATCTCCCTTTTTAATTTTCTCTACTAAGTGGGAAATGTTCATAAAATAACCTCCTCTCATTTCCTTTCATAATATAGACAATTTAAAACGGCTTTTGATTTTATAAAATCCGAAAAAATTTTAAAATTTTTCAAATTTTGTCTATTTTTTTTAAAAAGCAAATATTTTTCGCATAAAACAAAAAGTGCGTAGCTGAAGCTACGCACGAAAAATACATAGCTTTGATTGTTGCGACACAATATTTCACTTATAAGGTGTGAAAAGTAAAGCCTGCATTTTTACCGAAATAAAAACACACACTTAGGTGAACTTAAAATTAAATTTTTGTTTGGCATTTTTATTTTAGCATACAATATGTGAAAATTCAATATTATTTAAATTAACTTTTAAAATTTATGTAAAAGAATTTAACAATATCAATTCCGTACTATCATATTTCTGTTTATCAAACATCCCGTTTACAAGCAAAAGTATATCGTTGTATCATTGTTATTATACAGAATTAAATTTGCATAAAAAAATCAGGCAATCGTTATGACTGCCCGATTTGTTTTTGGAAAATTTACAATTTTAATCCTATTTATGCACTGTTTTACACGCACTAACCGTAATCAGAGTGCCATGACTTTTTGAGAGATTTCTGCCGGAGATGACACTGTGCCGACGCACTTGTACTCTTCGGTTTCTTCCTTGGTTTTAAAGCCCCAGCCGTATAGCACGGCGAGGAAGTCCATACCTATTTCTTCCGCACCCTTTGCCTCGATTGTGCTGTCGCCGACAAGGATACTTTCTTCAACAGAAACTCCTGTCTGCTCACACGCCTGCAAAAGCAGATGACTCTTTGTGAGGTTTGTACCGACATCTGTTGCACATACTGCGTCGAAAACATCCGACGCCTCGTAGGTTTCAAGTATATCCGTTGTGAACATTCTGTGCTTTTGAGTTGCTATTGCAAGCTTAAAACCGCTTTTCTTGAGTTCACGAAGAGCGTCATAAATTCCGTCATAGACGGTGAACATCTCTTTTCCTTTCTGGGAATAAAGCTTGCTGTAATTCTTTACGGCATATTCAATTTCGTCATCACTCATATTAAAGAGCGTTTTAAATCCGTATTCAAGCGGTGCGCCGATTACTCCGTAGAGTGCGCTGTGTTCAACAGGCTCATAGCCCATTGCAACTGCTGTTGTATTGAAACAATATAAAATTCCGGGGGCTGTGTCGGCAAGAGTGCCGTCAAAGCCAAAAACAACTAATTTTTTCATAAAACCACCCAATCTGCAAATAGATAAATTCATAAACAATTTTTTACAAAAGTCTTTGTCCTGCAAATATGGAAATACATCTCAAGAGGAATTATACCATTTTACGGAGATAAATACAATACTAATTTCTCCACAAGTATTAATTTGGGAATAAAAGTGCCGAAAAATATGCAATTATTGTTCTTTTGCAAGCACATGCCAATCGAAACAAGTCGAAAATCAGAGCTTTCAACTTACTTTATTTCTTGACAACATCGTGTGTGCGTTATAAAATTGAAGTACATTACATTGAAAGGTTATTTTATTATGACTTCTGCAAAGCATAAAAATCCGCCTGCCAAACCCAAAGAAAAATATTCGGTACAGCAGGCGCTCACAAACTATTATCTGCTTATTATGTTCACGCTTTTTCCGTTGTTTTTCACGGACGCATATTTTAACATCAGGCACGATAAGTATTACTTTTTCATTATATTGACGGGTATTCTCGTTATTGCGGAATTTCTTATTATTATGACTGCAAGCGTTGATAAACCGCCGGAAGACTCAAAGCTTGAAAAGCCTAAACCAAAGCATTTGTATGAAGAGCTTTCGTTTATAGACTGGGCATTTATTGTATTCCTCGGGATAAATGTCATTTCAACGCTGTTGTCTGCAAACCCTTTGGATGCACTTATGGGTACTCAGGGACGAAACAACGGTCTTGTGCTTATGGCATTTTACACCGCAGCATATTTTATGATTACAAGGTGCTTTAAATATTTTGAATACATATTCGTTGCGCTTGCGTTCGGTTCAATGATAGTTTATGCACTTGCGGTGCTTAACTCATTCTATATTGATCCTCTCGGGATGTTTACTCTTCTCACCGACCAACAGACTATTACCGACTTCACTTCAACAATCGGCAACAAAAATCTGCTTTCAAGCTACATCTGCATCGCTATGCCTGTTATGATTGCAATGTCGGTTATCACGGAGAAAACCTTGCTCAGGGCTATTTATCTTGTAGCAACAGGATTTGGCTTTGCGGCTCTTATGACTGCCGACAGCGATTCCGGCATTCTCGGCATGGCTGTATTTATGATTATTTACCTTGTATGGTTTTCAAACAGCCTTGTCAGGCTGAAAAGATTTTTCCTTTCGGCAACTGTTATGCTGTTGTTTGCAAAGCTGCTCAGATTGTTCTCGCTCTGCTTTGACGACAAAAGCAAGGGCTTTGATAAGTTTCAGGAAATTTTCGTTTTCTCAGGCATCGGCTGGATATTGCTTGCAGCTTGTGCCGTTATTACAGGGATTTTGTATCTTATTGATTACCAAAAACCAAACATCACAATTTCAAAAGCCGTGCCGATTGCTCTTGCCGTTGTATTCGGATTTTGTGCTGTTGCCATGATAGGAATTATGGTTTATTTCAGCTGTATTGACACCAAAACCGACCTCGGCAGTTTTGAAAGAATTATCCGCTTTAACGATATATGGGGTACGCACAGAGGATTTATGTGGATAAGGTCGATATGGATTTTCGGCGACGCTTCATTCATTGAAAAGCTGTTCGGCGTAGGTCCGGATATGTTCTACTCCGCATTCAGTCCGTACTTTGACGACCTTTCAAAATACGGTGACAGCTCAACAAATGCCGCTCATAACGAATATCTAAACTACCTTATAACAATCGGAATTACGGGACTTCTCTCCTATCTTGCCATTGTGTGCGGTACGATTAAGAACGCAGTTAAGTATGCAAAGGAAAATCCGATGTTGATTGCGTGCGTTTCGGCCGTTATCTGCTATGCTGTTCAGTCTGTTGTAAACCTTTATCAGCCGATTACAACTCCGCTGTTTTTCATCTTCATAGCTTTGTGCGAGGCTTTTGTAAGAAACGCCAAGGCTGAAAAATCTGCCGTATCTGCCGTATAAATATTATGACTGCATTTCAATTCGGATAAGAAGATTCTGCATTGACTCGTTGCGGTCACGGCGATATCGTCCCAGCTCGTAGAGGCTGTCGGGATTTTTAGTAATTATATTGGGCTTTTCCGTACAGGTTAGTGTACACGAAAAGCCCATTTCTTTTATCAGCTTTTCGGTCAGGTCATTTTTTGCACCGAACGGATATACAAAGCAGGTCGGTTTTTTCCCTGTTGCATTTTCAAGCAAGGCTTGAGCTTTGACAACATCTTCCGTAAGAATAGATTTATATGCTTCGTCACTCTCCCCCGCTTTTGGCAAAACACCCTTTCGTGATTTCAAAGAATGCATATCGTACGAATGATTCTGAATTTCAACATAGCCCGAATCGGACATTTCTTTCATATCGTCAAAAGTTATATGCCCGTAGGTCACGGAAATGTCCTTGGTTTCGGTGAATTTTTCGGACACTGACGCAATCGGAGATATGACCGCCTTGCAGTTGTATTTTTCAAGCAAAGGGAGTGCATAATAATAATTATTATAATAGCCGTCGTCAAAGGTCAGCATAATGCATTTTTCGGGCAATGATTTTTTGCCGTAAGCATAATCGGTAAGGTCTTTTACAACAACGGTTGTGTAGCCGTTTTCGGCAAGATATTTTAAATCGTTTTCAAAAAGAGTCGGCGAAACGGTGTAGTCATTTTGCAGTTTTTCATCCTTTAAAAGTGAGTGATACATTATTACGGGCAGTTTTACGCTGTCGGTATCAGCCGTTGTTTCTTTTACTGCACCTGTCATTACCGATATTAAAATTACTGCAGACAGGAAAAGTGCCATAAAAATGATAATTTTTACTGTTTTGTTTGATTTCACTATATTTCCTCCCAATTCTTTGTGCAAGATTTTTTATCTATAATTCTTTATTGTAAATATAATCAAACAACTGCGTGATAGAATATAGCCAAAGTTAATACTGATTACTGATTTTGGCCAATCGGTACTGACTAATATTGCATAAGGATTTATGAATTATGGCAAAAAGAAATTTCAGCTCAAAACGCAATGCAATTTACAACGCTGTGTGCGGTACGGACACTCATCCGAGCGCACGCTGGGTTTATGATAAATTAAAGCCCGAAATTCCCGACCTTAGTCTTGGCACGGTTTACAGAAACATTGCTCTTTTTAAGGATGAAGGAAAGGTCAGCGTTATATGCAATGTAAACGGTGAGGAGCGTATTGACGGCAACACAGAGCCACACCCCCACTTTGTCTGCAACAAATGCAATGCAGTTATTGATGTTGAAGACAATCAAAATGCTGATGACCTTGAGTCACAGCTTGCCGAAGAGGGATTTAAGGTAGAAAACAGATTTGTTATCTACTACGGCATATGTCCTAAATGTTCGGCAGAAGTACACTAATATTTATTACAAAGGAGAAGTAATTATGAAATGGTATTGCACAGTATGCGGTTATGTTTATGAAGGTCCCGAAGCTCCCGAGGCTTGCCCTGTTTGTAAGGCACCGAAGGAAAAATTTAAGCAGATGGACGAGGAGGCATCTTTCGCAACAGTTCACGAGGTTGGCGTTGCTCAGGGCGTAAGCGAAGATATTCTCAAGGATCTCAGAGCTAACTTTGAGGGAGAATGCAGCGAAGTCGGTATGTATCTTGCAATGGCAAGAGTTGCAGACAGAGAAGGCTATCCCGAGGTTTCTGCCGCATTTACAAAGTATGCTTTTGAAGAGGCTGAACACGCTGCCAAGTTTGCAGAGCTTTTAGGCGAAGTTCTTACAGACAGCACAAAAAAGAATCTTCAGATGCGTGTAGATGCAGAAACAGGTGCTTGCGAAGGTAAGTTTGACCTTGCAAAGCGTGCAAAGGCTCAGAACCTTGACGCTATTCATGACACGGTTCACGAGATGGCAAAGGATGAAGCAAGACACGGCGCAGGCTTTAGAGGTCTTCTTAACAGATACTTTAAGTAATCATTAAAAAATAAAAAATCAAAAAAGTCAGCTTGATAATCGTATGACCAACAACTAACCGATTACACAACAGACTTTGAACAGGAGATTTGATAGTATGAAATATGTATGCGATGTTTGCGGATATGTTTACGATCCTGAAATCGGCGATCCCGATAACGGCGTTGATGCAGGCACAGCATGGGAAGATGTACCCGAGGATTGGGTATGCCCTCTCTGTGGTGTAGGCAAAGACGAATTTTCCGCAGAAGAATAATTAACAAATTGGCAATTTGGGAGCAGGCAATGCTTGCTCCCTTTTGTGTGTACGGGAGTAAATTATGAAAAAATTGATTTCGTGGAATGTAAACGGACTTCGTGCCTGTGTTACAAAGGGCTTTGAGGACTTTTTTAAAGATGTTGACGCAGATATTTTCTGTCTTCAGGAAACAAAGCTTCAAGAGGGACAGATTGACCTCTTGCTTGAAGGATATCATCAGTATTGGTGCTATGCCGACAAAAAAGGCTATTCGGGAACGGCTATGTTCACAAAGGAAGAGCCTTTGAATGTATGTTACGGGATCGGTATTGACGAACACGACCATGAGGGCAGAGTTATCACGGCAGAATTTGACAATTGCTTTGTTGTCACCTGCTACACTCCTAACTCGCAAAGTGAGCTGAAAAGGCTTGATTACCGAATGAAATGGGAGGATGATTTCAAGGCATATCTGAAAAAACTTGAAGAAAAAAAGCCTGTTATTATGTGCGGTGATTTGAATGTTGCACACAATGAAATTGATTTGAAAAATCCGAAAACCAACCGTAAAAATGCAGGCTTTACCGATGAAGAGCGTTCAAAGATGACAGCGTTGCTCGATGACGGATTTATCGACACCTACCGCTATTTCTATCCCGATACAGAGGGCGTGTATTCGTGGTGGTCATACAGATTCAAGGCTCGTGAAAAAAATGCGGGCTGGCGTATTGACTATTTTATCGTTTCAAAAGCTCTTGAAAGCAAGCTTGACGGTGCAAAAATCCATACCGAAATTTTAGGTTCTGACCATTGTCCCGTTGAACTGACGATTGACATTTAAAAAGCAAAATAAAAAACCCGACACAGCATAAACCGTGTCGGGATTTTTTGTATATTATGAAAAATTTTCAAGACCTACAATATACTTTTGAATAAGGGTTGCGTCAACAACTGAAATTTCTCCGTCACCGTTCACCTCTGCAGACTTTTTCTGCAGGTCTGTAAGTTTTTCAAGACCGACAATATATTTCTGAACAAGGGTTGCATCTACAACCGAAATATCACCGTCGCTGTTCACATCTCCGATTGGGAAAATTTCAACATTCTGCGTTACATCGGCACTCGAAACCTTGACCGTATACTCTCTGTCAGCGTGTGATTTTTTTGAAACTCTCATCGTGTATGTTCCGTTTGCCACGCCCGAGATTGAATAGTCAGTGCTGTTGCCTTTTACGGTTGTTTCATATACCACAACTCCCGATTTTTCAAGCTGAATTGTGACCGTATCATCTGCGGACAAATAGCTTTTTGCAGTACCCTTTACGGTTGTACCCGATGCAATGCTGTTGAACTGAATACCGTTCCTGTCTGCATAAGTCTGTGCCTCTGTACCGCTTGTTCCGTAAATTACAAAATTCGGAATGACTTCGGGATATGAGAAAGGATCATCAGGGTCGACAGGATAGTAACCTATAGCTTGTTCGCCGATATGAGTTACACTTGCAGGGACTGTCACACTCTTGATTTTTCCCATAGAGAAAAATACTCCCTCACCTATATACTGCAAACCGTCATTGAGATTAACTGTTTTCAAGTTTTTGCCTGTGAACGAATCATCATCGATAACACGCATTGTTGACGGAAGTGTAATCGTTTCACAACCGTTGTTCTGGAATGCGTCAATTTCAACGAGTTCACCGCCGTTGAGAGTGATATTTTTCAGGCTTTCACAACCATAAAAAGCATAGTAACCGATGTATTGACAGCTTTTCGGGATTACAACTTTTGTAAGTACAGGCGGTTCAAAGTATGCAACATTACGAGGAGTTAATTCGAGATCACCGAAAATAAATCCGCCTACTATCGCCTTTGTTCCCTCTTTAAATGTCAGCTGAGTATTTTTCGGCATAGTGCCTTTGTAGCAATAGGCAAAGTTTTGAAAATAAACAACGCCGTCTTTCTGATTGTTGTACCAACCCGTACCCGTAAATGCACGGTGGTCAAGAACGCTTAAATTTTTGCCGATACTGCCAAAGCTTTTTAGTTTTGAGCAGTTTGCAAACGAACTGTCGCCGACATAACGCACATTTTTACCGCCGGTTACTGTTGCAAGGTTGGTACATCCGCCGAACGCTCCCTCTATGCTCAACAAGGAATCGGGCAGATTTACTTTTGTAAGTCCTGAGCACGATTTAAAGCTGTCCTTTAAAATGCGAACATTTGAAAGATTTACGCTTGTAAGATTTTTACTGCCAATAGTACCGACAACCTCCATTGTATCGCTCGGAAGTGTTATTGACTTCAACTTAACACAATCGTTCAAGAAAGCCTCAAGACGGATATTCCCCTTTGGAATAGTAAGACTTTCAATAGCAGGACAATTCATAAAGCAATTTACATCAAGCTTTGCTGTTGTCGGAAGTTTTATCGTTTTTAAGTCGTACATACCCTCAATGTCAACATGGTCAACACTTTCGGGAACGGTCAGCTTTGTTATCTTATAGTTGCTGTTTACATTGGTCGGTAATTTTATAGTCAACGATTTCAAACCGTCAGGCAGATTGAGCGTTGTCAGCTTGTCAACATAACACTTGTTCATGTAAACTGTCTTTGTGCCTGCACGGACTGTGTATGTTGAATTAATTTTTATATTTTCAACAGGTACAGTATAATTATATTTAAATCCTAAGAATATTCCTCCGCAATAAATCGGATCTCCATAGGCAATGTTTTCGTACCATTTTGTATCATAAATTGCACTTTGTTCAGGATCAATCTCGGAAAGGGAACTTGGAAATGTTATATTTTCAAGGTTATAACATCCATAAAATGCACCGTCAAGCTTTTCAAGGCCTTCGGGCAGAACTACTTTTTTAAGAGCTTCGCAGTATCCAAAGGCATTATCTTCAATACTTTTCAACCCAACACTAAATGTAACGGATGAGAGTGAAGAACATTCATAAAAAGCATATCCGCCAATTTTCTGTACACTTTTAGGAATTTTGATATTCTTTAAAGAGGCGCAGTTTTCAAAAGCGCCGTTATTTATATATCTTACACCCTCAGGAATTGTAACACCTGTTATGTCGGAATTTTCAAACACCTTATCGCCGATTCCGCAAACACCTGACGGAATAACGGGAGTTTTACTGCTTCCTCTATAAGCAAATAAGCAACCGTTCCATACAAAAAAATCCGAAGCATTATCATCATATAACCATGTATTATAATCGTCACTCAAAGCCTTAATTGAAGACCACATATTTTCACCGAAAACACGATCGCCAAAATTTGTATTTTGACTTACATTGAAATTTTCAAGAGAATAGCAACCTGAAAAAGCTCCGTATTCAATTTCGTTTACACTTTCGGGAATGTCAATTGACTTTAATTCAAAACAACGACTGAACGCAGACGGTCCGATTGTTTTCAGATTTTTTGACAACACAATTTCTTCAAGCGGAACGCTGTCATTATAATCACCAAAAGCACATTCACCGATATATGTAACCGTGTCGGGCATTACAATCTTTCTGACATTTGAGGTATCCATATATTCAACACCTGTAACGGTATAGCCGTCAATTTTTGACGGAATGGTTACCTCGGTATCGTAGCCTTTGTAGTCTGTGATTGCAATTGTATTTGCAGAAAGGAATCGGTAAGTATAACCCGAGCCGTTGCTTGACGGAACTTTATTGTACAAACCTGCATAACCGGCCTCGTTTTGCGTTAAAGCAGAAGCCGTTACCGAAAGCATTCCCGTCAGCAAGCAAACTGCAAGTGCAAAGCTTATGAATTTTCTTGTGCGGTGTTTTAGTTTAGTCTTTTTCATAGAATTACCTCCAGTTATTTTGTTGTTTAATTTTGTTTGTGTTTTAGATTGTGTTGCCGTTATTTATGGTTATATTATACAAAATAAGCAAGATAATAACAATACAAATTTCAAAAGTGTCAATTGACAAAACGGGAATTTCGTCTTGACAAATGATTTTTTGCAAAGAAAATGCTCCGACGCTAAAAAGTATCGGAGCATATATGAGTTTTTTTATAATTAACTGACGGTAATTTTGTTCTGACCGCCTGTTATGTCGGAAAAATTGTTTTTTGCACTTTTAACGAATGCGAAGATTGTTTTCAGAAGCATATTTCTCGTTTTGCTGTCAAGACCTGCAAAGGATTTTAGGATTGTTCCCGTGTTTTTAAGCGGATTTTTCAGCATCTCATTAAAGGTTGCGGTTTCGGTCAGCGACAAAAGTGCAAAAACCTCTTTTGTGAACTCCCGTCTTTGAGCAATTGTCAGCGATTCAACAAATTCTTTCAGCGTGTGGTCAAAGAAAACGCTGAAATTTGTAGTGCTTTTCAGCCTAACAAGCCTGTTCTGCTCAATCTCCCACGAATAGACATCGTGTTGGAGAAAACCTTTTTGATTGCTCTTTACAATTGTGTAGCTCTCCTCATGCTCAAATATCATGCCGAAAATGCTTGACTGCGGAACAAAGGTGTAGATTCTGTCGTCGATTTCATAAAATCCGCTGTCCTTTATTTTGTCAAGAGAAAACCCCGGTCCGTCAAAATTGTAAATATAATCAATGTGATTTCTTGAATTTTCATCGGTAAAAGCACCGGCATAAACCGCAAGATTTCCGCCCTTTGAGTGACCGCCCAGAATGAATTTTCCGTTGAGCATACGGACTGCCTTTTCAAAATAATCAAGAGCCTTTTTCTGTGACGGCAACGGAAATGTGAAGAACATATTGAAGTCCTCCTGCCAGCCGACAAGAGAAAAGTCCGTTCCTCTGTATGAAATAAAATAATTCTTTTTGAGAAATTCAAAAGTGATTGCGGAAAACTGCATACTCACATCGGACTCAACCTCGTTTACATACCCCGAAACAAGAATTTTGCCGAATCTCTTGCTCTCTGCCGTTGCTTTCAAAAGGTCGGCGTCACCCTTCCACAATAGATTTTTCTCGTAATCATCGGTTGCAAACACACGCATTGCCGCCTGTTCAAGGGTAATTTCATCAAACAGACAGGACGATACCGCACCGTCAAAAGGAAGATATGAAAGCCGTGAAAGCACAAGTGCGTCAAGCTCGTTAAAACCATCCTGTTCAAATGTCAAATCGCCGCGCCAGCTTATGTAATCAAATATGTCAGCCATACAAATGCCTCCAATCTGTTTTCTCTCTGTAATTATTGTATCACTTTGTACTAATTATTTCAATGCAATTTTAAAAATTGAAAAAGAAAAGGACAAACGAATTCGTTCATCCTTTAACAGTATATGAAGTTATCTGAATTTTGCGATTTCTTCAAGAAATTGTTTTCCGAATTTTTCAAGCTTTGTTCTGCCCACACCCGAAACTTCAAGCATTTCATCGGGTGTTTCGGGGCATTTTTTGCACATATCAATCAGCGTTGCATCGGTAAAAATAACATAGGCAGGAACGCTCTTTTGGGATGCAATGCCTTTTCGCAAAGCCTTGAGTGCGTCAAGTAATTCGGAATTGACAGGCACTTCGGGGCGGTGCGTTTTGACAACCTTTTCGGAGTTTTCAACTTTCTTCATCACAAGCCGTTCCCGCCCGAAAAGCACATCTCGGCTCTTTGGCAAAAGTTTTAGAACCTCGGTTTCATTGTCGGATGAAATATATTCCTTTTCGGCAAGAAAGTCAATTGTGCCGAAAATATGCCTTGCCGTAACCTCTTTCATTATTCCGTAGGTTGACTGATTGTTAAGCTCAGCTTTTAGAATTTTCTCGCTTTTACTGCCCTTTAACACATCACAAATCACGGTTTTGCCGTACCTTTGTCCTGTTCTTGCAATACACGACATAATTTTTTGAGCGTCAATGGTGACATCAACAAGCTTGTGAACGGAAAGACAGTTGGAGCATTTTCCGCAGTAAGCCTTTTTTTCACCGCCGAAATACCGCAGAATAAATCCACGCAGACAATCGTTTGTTGTGCTGTAAAAGGTCATATATTTTAAGCGTTCAAAATCACGCTCACGAATTTGCTCGTTTTCTTCAATTGTAAGCTCATCGTTGCCCTCGGAATTTTCAATCATAAAACGATTTAGGCGAACATCCTTAGGACTGTAGAGCAAAATACAATCAGCCTCACCGCCGTCACGACCTGCCCGTCCTGCCTCTTGATAGTAGCTTTCAATGTTTTTCGGCATATTGTAATGAATTACATATGTAACATTTGACTTGTCAATTCCCATACCGAAAGCATTGGTTGCAACCATAATATTTTTTCGGTCAAAAACAAAATCCTCCTGATTTTTCCTGCGTTCGTATTCATCAAGACCTGCATGGTATCTTGCCGCCGAAAAGCCGTTATCGCAGAGCAATTCGCAGACAGATTCAACATTTTTTCGGGTTGCACAATAGACAATTCCCGACCTGTCGCCACGCTCCCGAATGAGGTCAATAAGCTTTTCATCCTTTGACGATGACTTTATTACACCGAAGAAAAGGTTGGGGCGGTCAAATCCCGTTGTAATTTCAAACGGATTTTCAAGCCTGAGAATTTTCTTTATATCTTCTTTTACATCATTCGTAGCCGTTGCGGTAAATGCTCCGACAATCGGACGATTTGCAAGGCTTTCAACAAATGAAATAATTTTGAGGTAACTCGGTCTGAAATCCTGTCCCCATTGTGAAACGCAATGAGCCTCGTCAACTGCAACCATTGAGATTTTTATCTTTTTACAGGTGTCGAGAAATCCGTCAGTCAACAGCCTTTCGGGTGCAACATAGATGATTTTGTATTTTCCGTGTTCAACATTTGAAAGCACTCGCAGAAATTGCGGATATGAAAGCGAGCTGTTTATATATGCCGCAGGAACTCCCGACTGAACGAGTGAGCCGACCTGATCCTTCATAAGCGAAATCAGAGGTGACACAACAATTGTCACCCCGTCAAAAAGTAATGCGGGAATCTGATAGCACATAGACTTGCCCGCACCTGTGGGCATAATGCAAAGTGCATCTCTGCCGTCAAGCAAAGCGTCAACTATCTGTTCCTGTCCGTCTCTGAAAGAATCGTGTCCGAAGTAATCTTTTAACACGCTTAATTTATCACTCATCTTTTTGCCCTTATCTATCATTCTTTATTGGAATTATAATCATTGTATTCCCTTTCAATCCAAGCCATAAGCAGATTTACAATTTTCTGCTGTTCGACCTCGTTAAGCTGTTTGTCCTTTGCAACTCTGTACCACTTGTTAAGACACCCTCTGCAGCAACAGGCACAGGCATGCTGTGCGATAAAAACAGGGTGTCCCCTCATAGGCGTTTGCTTTCCGTCATTCGGAATATATTTTGGTGCAAGCCGTGTTCTGACAAAATCTTCTGCATGGGAGCGGATTTTATTCATTCCCTTTTCATTAATATAGTCAATGTCCTTTTGCTTTAAATGAAACCGACTGCGAAAATCAGATTTTTTCAGTTTGTTTAGTGCCTCATCTATCGTTTGCATTGTTCATGCCTTCTTTTATTTTCATACCTTAATTATAAACAATTACTACGGTAATGGCAAGAAAAAATGCACTCATTTTCTGTTACAGAAAAAACAACCCCACGATTATTTTACCGCGGGGGTTGTTTTCATAGGGTTGCTTTTCAATTATTTTTAGAGATTAAACATCTTTGCAATATTTTTCAGCAAGGGCAAAGAACGCTTTTTCGAGCGAATCCAAGGTTTGTTCCGTCATACTGACCGACATACTGTTTTTGTCGGAAAATATGATTTCAACAATTGTAACCGTGGCGTCATCGACTGTCAGTCCTTTGTTTTTTGGATTATATTTTTTCAGAATTTCCAATGCGTCTTCGGCGGTATCACACAGCAGTCTCATATCCGTTTCGTCGATCAAAACATTTTCAAAAGCTATGTAACCGCATTTGCAGATAGCGTCAAAAAGGAAATTTACACCTTTTTTTCGCACATAAAAAGAACAGCAGTAATCAAAATTTGAATGATTTTTTGAATAGCTCACGGATACAATTTCTTTTTTTACACGCATTTTTCGTTTGGAAATATTATGAAATAACGACCGTAAAGTCATATCGGTTATGTCATGGCAGCCCCGCAGAACGGACAGAATTTCGGCGGATTGCCGTCAGGCTTATATCCGCAAGCCGAACAAACAATTGCCGCAGCATTTTGCGGAGTAAACGGCTGTGGAACTTGCTGATTTACTGTGTTGCTCTGCATAGGCATTCCGTTCTGCTGATAACCCATATTGTTCTGCATAGGCATTCCGCTTTGCTGATAGCCCATATTGTTCTGCATGGGCATTCCGCTTTGCTGATAACCCATATTGTTCTGCATAGGCATTCCGCCTTGCTGATAACCCATATTGTTCTGCATGGGCATTCCGTTCTGCTGATAACCCATATTGTTCTGCATGGACATTCCGCTTTGCTGATAGCCCATATTGTTCTGCATACCGTTCCTTATTTGTTCACACAGTCTCATTAACTGCATTCCGTCATCAAACGCTCTCATAAGCTCATTTCTTACAGTACCGATTGACGAATCAACATACATTGATATATCGGTTATGAACGGATGATTTACGATGAATTTTGCTTTTAAAGAAGATATTCTTTGCGGTGATGATGATGTGTTTGTATCACGAACATACGGCTGAAGTGCAAGCGGAACATCAAGCATACCGTTTTGCCCCGAAAATGAGTTTGTTGTATCAAACTGACTGCCAAAACCGCTGTTCCTGCCCTGACGGTTATCATAGCGGTCATACTCATCAGGAATTCCGTCACGGTCGGAATCCTGCAGAGTTGTATATCCAAGCTCAAGCCAAAAGTCCTGCAGCTGTGAAAAATCAAAAATTTCAGGATTGCTGTTTTTGAAATCTCTGCCTATTGTAAAATAGAATTTCCTATTATTAAAATCTACAACAAGCTTTTCGTTTGTACCGGCACTTGCCGACTGAACAAATGCCGAATATTTCTGTCTGTTCTGTTCACGCTGTTCAAGATGAGCTTTAACATCTGCTAATGTTCTGTTTTTCCAGCCTGATGAAAGCGAACTGAGCTTGTGCTTACAGTCGCTGCAAAGATAACCGTCTGAAAGCTTTTGCCTTGTGAGGGCGTTTACCTTGTCACCGCAAAGGTCACAATATTTCTTTTCAAATAGTCCCATAAACTTTCTCCTTTACAAAAGATTCACGATTTTCTTCTGAATATTTGTAGCATCAATAACTGATATTGTGCCATCACCGTTTGTGTCTGCAATTTTAAGAGTGTAATCGTCAAATTCTTCAAGCCCGACAATGTATTTTTGAACCAAAGTTGCGTCCACAACATTAATAACACCGTCCATATTGACATCATACGGAACAGTAATTTTTACTACAAGGTTAACATCTTTCTTAACAACATTCACTTTATATACCCGTGTTACGCATTGCGGTTTGCTTACAGTAATGACATATTTGCCCGGAACTGTTTCATAATACACATATAAGGGTTTTGCATTACTGTTTACCGTTTCATGTGTATAGCTGCCATTATAGACGCCGTCAGGAGTGTATTCATCAAACTTAATAGTAATAGTGTCATCCGGTAAGCCGCCCGTTCTTAAATCCAGTATAATACGGGCCTTAACCTTTTGCGTAACTTTAACCGATACACTGTAAATGACATCACCGTTTTCACCCGTGACAGCACACCTGAAATGAGTTTCATCAAAATCCGTATTCGGTCTGATGCTCAAAGCATTTGTTTTTGTACCCTTGAAGGAAAATTTGTTTGATGTGGATGAGTTGTCACTTATGTTGCGCCACACATATCTTCCTGTGCTTCTCCTTACTTTCATCTGCCACTGATAGCTTGCGGCATTGTTGGCAGTAACCGATATAGTTCCTTCTTTGCCTTTCATAATTTCTGCCTCAGTGAACTGATGTGAAAATGAAGGTGATTTATCTGCAACAACGTAATATGCCCAAATATAATATTGACCTGTGGTTTCATCCTGAAGAATTGTCGCCTGACCGTCGTCGTTGTACAAGCCACATACTGCGTTCTTGGCAACCGCATATCCTCTGTTCATATTAAAGTATAGCTGACAACAATACATACCGCTGTCAAAAGCTTCTCCGTCGTTGAGCTTTCTGCTAACTTTGTTGTTTTTGTACTCATACCACTCAATATAATCAAAACTGTAGTAAGTGCTGTTTATCGGAGTTGCCGTAGTTGAGGGGATTTTCCGCTGTTCAGGTTTCTCCAAGCCTAAAAATCCAATTGTAGGAATTTCTGTCTTCTCAAGAAGTCCCGGAAAGTTACATTTTCCCGAATAAAAAGTACCGCTCTTTGAACCCGTTACTTTACATCTAAAGACAACATCTTTCCACCCTGAGTCAGGTCCTACAAGTTCTGCGTAGGTCTGAAATTTAAGATGGTCTGTAAAAACACCCGAAAATTTCGAGTTGGGTCTGTCGGTTTTATCGGAAAGGTTAACCCAGTTTAGGCTCGGATATTTTGCCTGCCATTGATAGGTAAAGGTTTCGTCTGTACTGCCGCCGTTTACTCCCACGATAATGTTAAGGACATCTCCTATGTAAACCTCGGTGTCGATATATTTGATATAAGCCTGAGCCGCCGCATTTGCGGTTATGGCTGTCATAGGAAGTGTTGTCAACAGCATGAGAAAGCATAAAACAACACTCGAAATACGCTTTGCTTTTTTCTTGATTTTCATAAAAATCCCTCCTTCATGCCCAAGGATCAACCGAAGCCGGAGTTCGTATATCAGAGAGTGCAAGATTACGCCATAAGAACCATTGATTGCCCTTTCTGCGAAGCTCAATCGGACGAGGTGAGTCTGCTCCCGACGACTGAACCTGAACCTTTGCATAACCCTCGCTCTGATAGGTATATGCATACTCGGAAACGGTTATTTTGTACGGAACATTCGGTGTATAATCGTTCTTCACGGATGAACCCTCAAAATATGAGCGAGGAATATATCCCCTGCCCTTGATTCTGTCACGCAAAAACTGAACATCCATCCCGTTCATCGGCTGAGGTCCTTTTAATACATTAAGCATTTCTATTGTGTTTTCCGGACTTTCATCATATTCAAGCAACACAAGCATAGCAAATGCCGCTGTTGAAAGAGGTGACGAAAAGTCAAGCTCCGGCATTTTTTTGAGTTCATCTGCATTTTTCGGATAATCGGCAAATACAAATGTTTTGCTTTTGTGCATCGCATTGTTTACCGCTCCCGAAACGGCCTTTGAAACATTGTTTTTTACAGCCTGATTTGTCATATTTTTTAAGCTGTCAAATATACCCATAAACAGTACCTCCTTTTTAAAGTGCGTCAAGTGCGGCGGCAAGATAATCTGCCGTTACGGATGAATAAAAAAACGAGCTTATTTTTCCGAATTGTTTTGCCTGTTTAACCCTGTCGGCAAGGTCGGGATATGCCTGTTCGTCACAGAGCAGAGCCGTTTTACAGCTTGGCAGATATTCCTTTACTTTTCCACAAAGCTCAAGCCGTTTCTCAATAGTTGAATCGGCAAGTCTTGTGACATCCATAAGTAAAACATCAACTCTTTCTGCAATGCACAAATCAAGAATTTTCCCGTCTTGATTCGGTGAAACATTCTCAATACAAAATCTTCCCTTCTTTACAAGGGCATTTTGAATAGCCTCACTGAGCAAATTATTCTGAACACTGAGCAAAATTTTCTTCAACGGACATCACCCCTTTTCACCTATATCTTTCACTTATATTGTACAATTTTGCGATAGAATATGAATGTGCCAAACGGCATATTTCACAACATAAACAAAAAAAGCACAGCCGCCCGATTGTTCGGACAGCTGTGACCTTGTGCTAAAAATATTTACGGTGGGTAATTAAAAGGGGGGTAAATAATAAAATAATTATGCTTTGTTCTTAACAGCGCCTATAATGTAAAGTACAGGGATAGCAAGACCGCAGATAAGAGAGAATACATTGAACTGTGATCCGCCTATCATGCTGATAATTTCGCCTGCAATACACATAACCGCAACAACAACGCCCCATACAATACATGTATTTGCCTTGTGCGGAAGTTTTGCGTTGATAACGCCGATAATACCTGCAACAAACTCAGCAACCGCACTGATAAGTGCGAAAACGCCGCCGACATAAAGCATAGTCATATCGTATGTACCGTCGTTAAAAGCTGCAAGTGCGGCGATACCGAGAATGGCGATGATTGACACAATCAATGCAATAGCACCGAATACAATCATAAGGATTCCCGTTACTTTAAGAAAAGTTGAACCTTTTGCCTCCATAGTTTTTCCTCCTGTCATTAAATAATAAATTTTATGCACCTTTGTCTCTGATTATTAATCGGACAAAGATAGCGTTTTGCACAAAAGATATTCACCGTCTGAGCAGTTTATATCCTGTAATTGTATTATACTGTTTTAACAGCAAAAAAATATGTGCCAAACGGCACATATTCAGAAAAAAGTATTTATTTGTCGTTAATTCTATCGTCAAGGATTACAAGTCCCGCCTCTCTTGCCTTTACGGCAAGCTCTGTTCTTGACTTAAAGCCTGTTTTTTCAAGCATATACTGTATATAGTTCTTGACAGTACCCGGAGCAATGTAAAGTCTTTTGGCAATTTCCGTGTTTGTATCACCGCTTGTCAGTTCGCGCAAAACCTCAAGCTCCCTTTCGGTAAAATCCGTACTCATTGCGGTGCCGAATTTAATTTTGGGAGTTGTGTCGGGAAACACACGCTCACCGTTCATTGTTCTGTCCATAAGTTCAATAATAGGTTCGGAACTTACTTCTTTGTACCAAAAGCTGTCAACTCCTGCTTCCTTGGCACGCTTTAGATAGGAATATTCGGGCATTGAGGTAACAATGATTATCTTAATTTTCGGGAACTTTGCTTTTATTCTTTCAGCCGCCTCAAGACCGTTTGCCCCCATTGAAGTGCATATATCCATTAAAATCAGGTCAACATCGGAATTTTCACAATGATAATCCGTCATATCGGCATTACTTATTGAGCCTGCAAGCGTATAGTTTTCGCTTTGGTTTACATACATTTCAAATAAAGTTCTCGGCATTGACTGATCTTCAACTATCAGCACTCTTGTCATACTGCAGCACCTCGCTTTTCGGTATTGTGATTTCAAGAACAAAAATTTCGGAAGTCGATATTTTCATGCTTCCGCCGATTTGTTCCGCCTTTTTTCTTATGGAAGAAAGTCCGCCGCCCTCATTGATTTTTTGAGGCGGTTTTCTGCCGTTATTTGCAAATTTAAAAATATATTTTTCACCGTCGTCAAGACTTTCAAGAATCATTTTATCTGCTTTTGCGTGTCTTGCGGCATTGTTAAGGCATTGCATTGTTGCAAAAGTCAGAACCCGTGCAACCGCATTGTTATCAGTCGGAAGATTTCCGACTGTTTCAAGCGTTATTCCGACAAGCTTTGCGGCATTTTCAATATCCTTAGCAAAGTTTTCATCTTTGCAATCATTCTCTGCGGTATTCAGAACAGAAATATTGTTTTTCCACATTTCAAGTAATTTACTGTTATTTTCAGACAGAGTGCCGTTTTCAAGATATCTTCTTGTTGTTATCAGCGTACTGCCGAGCCTGTCATGAATTATCTCTTTTGTGCGAAGAATTTCTTCTTCTCTTGTCAGATCACAGACCATTTCATTGTATTTTTTCAGATGAGCATTAACCTTTTTTAACTCGCCTATTTCATATTCCAAGGTTGATGTAAGCTTTGTGAACTCTGTTATATCGGTTGCCGCAAGCTGAAAATACGGTTTTGAAAAAATTTCCGTTTCCGACAACGAAAAGCTGAAAACCCTGCCGTCCTTTAATCTGACTGTAAATTCCCCGTCATTTTCATATTGAGAAGCCTCTTTTATCTTCTCTCTGAATGGCATTGCAACACTAAGCGATTTACCCGTAAGTTCAAGGCATATGCTTTCCATAAGGTTATTTTTCAATACAACAAGTCCGTTTTCGTCAAAATAGCAAAGTCCTGTCGGCAAGCCGTCAAAGCTTTCTTTAATTGACATTGCGGTAATATCGGTATTCCTGCAATGATGAAGCCTTACCGTTATGTACACAGACATAACAGCACAATATGCCGTTATGCCGACAGACAGAGCAAACGGCATTCTGCCAAAAAATTCAGCCATTTTATTAATTTGGTTATCGTAATATATTTTACTCAAGACATGAGTGCTTACCAAAAACATTGTCAAAGAGATTACTGCAATTATAACCGCTGAAATCGGTTTCCACAACCTGATTTTATAAAGAAAAGATTGCGTTGCGTTGTATATTGCTGCACAGGCAACAACAAATTGCACACTCATCAATATAACACAAACAAACGAACGCATTTCAAGGATGGGTGTCATATGTCATCACCTCCGCTTTGCATACGAACAAACACAAACAGCGTGTCAGCGTCATATTCCGTGGTGACATTTCCGCCGAGTTTTGTAATATCGCCAAGTAAATCATCGGGAATTTTCATTTCATTTTTGCTGTCACAGTTGATTTTTAAATCAATAAATTTCTCATTGACTTTTAAATTAAACAACAACGCATCTGTGCAGTTCATTATATGCCTTATAAAAACCCCGATGAATTTAAAAAGTACAATCGTTTTTTCGGCTGAAATTTCTCCCGAAACATTACTGAAAAATGAACACGAAATTCCGTAAACAGAAATGTACTCGGCAAGTTCTCGGATACTGTTTTCAAGCTCAAAAGCATTCAGCATTTTTCTGCTTTTTGCCATAATGAGCAGATTACTTATTCTCTTGATGTAGACATTAACAACACAGGCACCTGCATAATTAACCGAAATATCTCCCCTGTTATTTTCAATATTTTTGAGTATATTTTCAAGGTCGCAAAGCTGAGGACGGATAAATTCGGTTATACTGTCATAGAGCTTGTTCTGTTCGGTTACTGCCGCTCTTCGTTTTTTCAGCTCTGCCTCTGATTTTAAGATTACATTGTATTCCGAAATCTGCTCTTTTACTTCCGAAAGTTCTCTGTTAATTCGGTTAATTGCCGATATATCTTCCGTCCAAACTACCTTACCGCCTTTTATATTATGCTTTTTAAGAATTATATTTTCATCAATCACAACACTGTTACCGTTTTGCAGAACAACATCTTTTGAAACATTTGTTGCGTTTTTTGAGCGGTATTTCACATTGCCCTCATTGTCAAATATGAGAGTGTTAAGATTTGACGCATTGAAAAAATCGCCGTAACCCGTATTTGACGGCACAAGACCTATCTGAATAAGGCTTTCCCATAGAGCAATTGAGGCAAAACAGAACACCTCGGGAACATTGTAAATTCTAAGTCCCGAATATCCGTGATTCAGATTATTCCAGAGCGTGTAAATTATTGCGACAAGAATTATTACAATCGGAATCCACAGCTTTTTGCGTGTTGCGGAAATTCTGCATCGATTGATTGAAAGCACAATTGACGAAAGTACAAGTATAAAAATCCACACTACAATTACATAGTAAACAGGACCGTAACTGTATTGTTTGTTCCAATTGTGAAAATCGGGTTCAAATACAAAAGCAAGCTGATGAAAATCGTTCGTCATAACAAGCAGTACAAGAACGGCGGCAGGTATAATCAAAAGATATTTTCGGTTATTTGTATTTTCGGGCTTACCGATATTCAGCATTGCAAAAAACATCATAAGCGGCAAAAACACCATTGCTATGTAATATGAATACCAAAGATACCGTCCGTATGTGTTGATATCGGCAGGGCTGTTGTATTTTATGGCACGAAGAGCCATCCACAAGAGCATAAGCGCCGCAGATATCACAAGGCAGATTCGTATATTCTTCTGAACAATGCGATATGCAACAGACACACCCCAGCCTATAATAAGCCCGGAAAAGATAATAACATCAAAATTTTCAATATAATTGTCCGCCGAGGAAGTAAGATGAGAAAAAATTCTCACCGCACCTCCGAACAGGAATATAATTATCCCGACAACAGTCAGAAGCTTTGTTTTGTCAACTTTGCGAACCATATGCCACCCGTCAGTTATTTTAAGTTTAATTTCAGCAACATAATTTTTTCAAAACACCAATGTTGCGCACCATTTTATTACATAATAACACAATATAACGGATTATACAATTCATATTTACCGCAAATTTAAACGAAAAAAGTAAATAGTTAATTTTCAAAGTAACTTTCATGGTAGAACTTACTTTGGAAATTAACGCACTGAAATCTTCCTTGTTTTGGACTGTAATCAATCGTGGTATTCTTAACAAACTTATTATATTACAAAAGGCACATAACCGAAAGTGATAACGGTTATGTGCCTTATTGTTTTTTTGCAATGCTGTTTTTTCACAGTCCACGAGTAAAATTTGTACCCTAATTAGATTGTTCATATTCTCAAACAAGGCTATCTATTATACTATTAGTGGATTAGTTTTACTACCTTATGATATTGAATAAAAACAAATTTTATGAATGTGCAATATTAAGGATGGTTACAGTATATAAATGATAATTTTAAGTGTATATACAAAATTCTGAGTACACTCGAAGCTGCTATGGATTATTCTGATTTTGATGTTTCTCAGATTGATCACAACCGACTGGAAATAAGCAATGAGCGTTGGAACAGATATATTGAAATGCTTTCCGACTCAGGCTATGTTAAAGGAGTCAGAACTTCAAAATATCTCTCGTGTGATGTCAGTGTTGATTGTACAAATATCCGCATTACTCTCAATGGATTGGAATATTTAACTGAAAATTCAATTATGCAGCGTTTCTACAAACTTGCTAAAGGTATAAAGGACTTTGTTCCCGGTATATAATCAGCAAACTGTAAATTGTACCGTATTGGTCTTGTATTAGCTTTTGTTGCTAAAAGGTAAAGTAGTTACATAGTTGATTTGATTAAAACAAAATTAAACGAATTTAAAAGGGTATTAAAGGGGTGTTTGAAACATCCCTTTTACTTTTACTCCGAAAATTACAGATTATGGTTATAAGCTCCCGAATTTCTGGGGCTTTTAATATTGCTCAAATATCTGAGTACACACAATTGCTAATAAATTGAAAGGAGCAAACAAATGGACTTAATGGAAATTTTAAAAGCCCTGTTTGGCGGCGAAGCGTTAACATTTGAACAGTTTGCCAAAAAGGTAAACAATGCGGCAGATGTTAAGCTCGGCAACCTTGCAGGCGGTCAGTATGTCGAAAAGGACAAGTACGATGATGTATCAAATCAGCTTGCAAGTACAAACGCAAATTTTCTTGAGGCTTTGTAAAGATTATTATTTACACAGAATTTTATGGGGTGCCGTTTGTTTACAACATTCCTTACTGCGGTGACTTACAAATATCTACTTCAATAAACATGATATTCTTAAAAAATTGTTTCAATTTGCTATTGCAATTTGCGTCCATTAATTTTTCCTCCAATCAGTCTGATTTTTTAATTCAGGTCGATTGGGGGACTTCTGTTTCTACAAATCATAATTGCCCTTTCTGCTTTCAATGCAAAAAGGGCAAAAATAATGCCGACAGGTAATAGCATTAAAAGCTATAACTTGTCGGCATTTAAAATCTAAAATTTTGACTTTATTTAATCTCCGCAAATATAATCAGTCAACTATGTTATTCAATTCTTCAAATGGTATGTCATGTTTGTTTGCATATTGTTCTGCATATGAGCCTTTTATTCCATAAATTGTGAGCTTATCGCAACCTTCAAAAGCGTTATCTGCAATATATTCTACCTTATCGTAAATGATAATTTTCTCCAACAAGGTGCAATTTTCAAAAGCACCCCATTCAATGCTCTTAATATTTTTAGACAAAACTAACTGTTTTAAGGATATGCAATTACTAAATGTATATCGTTGTATTGCAGTAATATTATCGGGAATATTTATACTTTTTAGTGATGTGCAACCGGAAAAAGCACCGTATGCTATACCACGATCAGCAATATTATCCGGAATTACAAGCGTTTCTAATGAAGAACAGCCTGAAAATGATAAACTTTCAATTTCTTTTACATCACCATTAAAATTAACATTTTTCAGACTTTCACAATTCGCAAAAGAGAATTGTTTTATAGTACTTGGGAGTTGTACGCTTTCTAATGAAATACAATGGTCAAAACATCTGTTAAATATATACTCTATCCCTTCAGAAACAACAATCTCTTTTACTATATCGTTATCCTCAAACATTCCTTTCCTTTCTGCTCCCCACAAATTGTATCCTGTAACATATCCGCCTAAAGCATTTACTTTATGGAAAAATATTGTTGAAGGAATTACAACTTTCTCTGACGGGTAGTTTATCTTTACAATTGTTGCCGATTTATTTGTATATCCATCGGTTTCATATGTGTACCCAAACCACCAATGTTCACTTGAACAGCTTTGCAGCAATATAAATATCACTAACACTACGCACAATATCCCGATAGGTAATTTATATTTTTTTATTTTTTTCATCATATTAAAATTCTCTCGTAAAAAATATAGTTTTAATTATCAACAAACCGATAATTATTAATTTACAGACTGAATTGTTGTATCCAATTTTTCAAATGGTATGTTATGTTTTTTTGCATACTGTTCTGCATAACTACCCTTTATTCCGCAGATTGTAAGTTTATCACATCCATCAAAAGCGTTGTCCGCAATGTAATCACATTCATCATAGACATTAATTCTCTCTAAAGAAACGCAATCCCGAAAAGCTCCGTCACCTATTTTTATTAAGTCCTCAGGCAAATTCACTATTTCAAGAGATTTGCAACCATCAAATGTCCAGCTCTCAATAATCCTGACCTTTGACGGAACATCAATAGTTTGCAGAGAAGTACAACATTGAAAAGCATTTGAACCTATTTCTGATAGCTTGTCGGGTAAATCAATATTTGTAAGTGAAGTACATCCTTGGAAAGCCACACTCTCTATACAATAAACATTTTTTGAAAACTTCACATTTTTTAATGAATAGCAACGAGCAAAAGCATTAGTGCTGATTTTGTTAATTTGCTTCGGTAAGTATATTTCTTCAAGCCCGGAACAATCGCTGAAACTAAAGGATTCGGTAATAGTATCTCCGTCAACAATGTTCACTTCCTTTAAATTATCACACCGCACTACGTCAAATGTCGTCATTGTGCCTGGTATAGTAATTTTTTCAAGATTATAGCAATTAGCTATAGCCGGGCCATAAGTTTCCACTACTCCTTCAGGTATTATAATTTCTTTTACAACATTATTCCCCTCAAATACACCTGTAAGAGACACCCCAACTAATGCAGCTTCTTCTACACAACTTAGCTTTTTGACTTTATATGAAGAAATTTCCGAAGGAATTTCAATGGTTTCAGCCAATATATCGGTTTTTATCAATGTAGCGTTTTGATTTTCATCAATTTCAAATGTATATCCTTCAGCAGTTTTTGTTATAGGGTATAGCTCTTTACAACTTGAAAACATTAAAATAAAAACTGTACAAAAAGATATTGCAAATACTATATTTACTCGTATTAATCTAGTTGTTTTCATATATAAAACCTTTCAAAAGTTTGTAGCACTAATTTCAAAGATGAATGAGCAAACATAATTGCTCATTCATCTTTAGAAATTTATAATGAATCAGTTAATCTGGTTAATATGTTGTCCAAGTATTATCCTTAAACCACACATCTTGTGTAACCAAATGCCCAGGTTGCAATACACTAGGTATCTGTTTATTCTTCGAATCATTGAACATTACTTTCGGATTTTCCACACCATAGATCGTATAGGATAACCAATTATCATCCATTTGACTATTCATGAGAGTACCAGGCCATGACATCAGAATATCATTATCTTCATAGAAGTAAATTCTTGTGTCCCAATATTCCCAATTAGAAGGACGATAAAAATGAACAGTAATTCCCTGTGGTTTCTGGCTATATGCAGTTTCATTTACCACCCACATTTCATCTTCTGTTATTTCAATTCCGGGTTGATTGATACCGGGATGTTGTTGTCTTGTGTCAGGATCGGTAGTGTTGTTATTAAAAATAACCCTTGGATTCTCCAAACCATATATTGTGTAGGTATACCAATTATTACCTCCATCCGGGGACATTTTCTCTCCTGGGAATGGAAGTTCTTGGTCATCATCATTATAATAATAGATATGAGGCTTTGTCAAGAAAAGTGTGTAAGTTTTTTTAAAGTCATAAAAAATTATATTAATGTCTTAAATCATGTGCTCGTATTTTTTAATATGGGCACTGATTTTTTCATTTGCAGCCAGTTGATTTCTGACCATTGCCCAATTTTGAACCTTACTGCCATTCTACTTTTTGTAAAGCTCGGTTGTGCGTAAATAGAACAATTTGAGTAGTGCATTTCATTTGGAAAAGCACCCTTTTTTGTAACTTATCTGAAACTTGAATTTATGCTTTCAACCGCATTGGTTGTACACATAACCTTACGAACGGCACGGCCGTAATCAAAAAGATGCTCGACATGGTTGAAATTTCGTTTCCACACATCAACTGCTCCGTGAAATTGTTTGCTGTGCAAATGGTGAAATACTACATAACGTATTGTGAAATTTTCTGCCTACGCAGAAAGTGAAATGAAATAAATCAGCTCACGCCGTAGGTATTTCACATTCAGAAGGAATATTTCACACGCAAAGCGTCTTTCACAAATCCGTAAGGATTTATTTCACTAAAAAACGACAGGTAAAAACCTGTCGTTTTCTGACTCCCCAAACTTACTTTGTAAGGGAGGAAAGTAACTGCCTCGCATACTACGTTTGGTTCTTAAACAGCACTCGCACAATCCCAGTTCACTAAAAACAGTCCACAGGACTGTTTTCTTAACACTCACCTTCTCGCCCGATTTAGCAGTAAATTTAGATAAAAAAGAAAACAGAGTAGTCTTTTGACTACTCTGTTGTGGCTCCCCCAACTGGGCTCGAACCAGTGACATCATGATTAACAGTCATGCGCTCTCGACTGTGTATATTCATATACCTGTCAATGACAGTAAACAATTCTTTACATTCTTATTCTATTCTTTTATAAAATTATATCAGTTGAAATTATTGATGTCAATTACATCAAAAACTGCTCATACGAAGAGTCCATAAGAATTTGCACCGAGTATCCCTTTCCTACCAAAATTTCCTTGAACAATTTACAAATTATCATTCTCTGTCTTTCAGCAGATGCGTTATCAAACTCGTCTGCCCAGCTTACAAATTCTTCATAGTAGTAATCAAGCTTGTTCATATCGGTTTCTTTGTCATTGAGCTGATTTTGCTTTTCAGCTATTCGATGAACATTGTCTGCGATTTTACCTTTTGTAGTTTCAATAGCCATTGAAAGCACATCGGGAGTGAATTTACTGTCACCCAACAACGAATTAGCGATTTCCTCTGTAAGCTCACCGAGTTTTCTTTTCAGAGTTTCGGTTTCCTTATTCAGCCTTTTGATTTCAGACTTGATTTGCGAGATTTGTGTTCTGTACTTTTTCTCAATGGCTGCGTCCTTTGGCGTAGCTTTGATTTTATCAAAGCATTTATGCAAGGCGTCAAGTACAATTTCATCTACCTTTGCGGCTGAATATACCGACTGTCCGTCACACTCGTTGCGTTTCATTGCTTTGCCTGAGCATAGATAGCGGAATCTCATGCCGCCGTCATGAGTTGTGCCGTCTTTTGTAGTGTATCTGTCCACAAAGCTGTTTGCACACAATTTCTTACCGCAGTGAGCACAATAAATGTTACCGCCAAGCATTGTTGAAGATTTAGCTGTTCGGGCAAGCTGAGTTTTCTTCTCGTTGGTGTACTTCCTCTGTTCAAGAATTTTCTGTGCTTCATCAAAGACTGCGTCATCAATTATCTGCAATTCTTTGACTCTTTTCGAGGTGACTCCGCCTCGGTTATAGTAACCGCAGTAGATTGGATTTTGCAAAATTCTCTTAATTGTGTTGGACTGAAATTTTGCACCGTTATGTGTAAGCACTTTTCGGTCATTAACATACTGTGCCATTACATATGAGCCGTAGCCGTCCTTGACAGTTTTCTCGAAAATAGTAATTACCATTTCCTTTTCTATAGGATCAATCTCAAGGGTTAGAAGTTCCTTTCCCCTCTTATTGACCACACCGCTTTTAACAAGCCTATATCCGAAAGGAGCACATCCGCCTGTGTAAATTCCATCTTCAACAAGTTGATGGAGGCGAGTTTTTACACGCATTGATGTTTTCTGACTTTCGCCGTTTGCCTGCCAGAAGCGTATGTAATTCATCAGCTTGTCAACATGGCTGTCCATTCTCTGTTCACCCTCGTTGACGCTCCACACTTCTATTCCGTGCTGAATGAACCACTCGACAACGAACGGGGTTTCGTTATCAATTCGTCCTATTCTGTCAAACATAAATACAAGAAGTATGTCAAACTCTTTATTTTCCGCCGCTGTCTTTAACTCCTGAACAGCATCTCTGTCATTTGCCGAAACTTTAAATCCAGAAACACCTTTTTCCTGAAACTCTTTTTTGATTACCCATCCGGGCTGATGCTCAGCAAATTCTCGGCAGGACTGTTTCTGCATCGGTATGTCGTTTTTATCAACCTGACCTTTAGTTGACACTCTGTATAAGCAGTAAACTGTTTTCATAATTTTTTCTTGCGTCGGTTTTGTAGCAATCATTTTAACCTCTCTTTCTCATTTGTACCGACACTATTCTTAGTCTGAGTTGAGATTTCTCTCTGATTACATTATACCATTATATAATGTAATATCCAGACCAATGTCGGTGAAATGCAAAGATAATTTGCGAAAAAAGCCTTGCAAGTTTTTATACTCGCAAGGCTGATATTTTATTATGAAACAAATCCTTTGCACACTCTGTTCTCATACGCATCAATCAGAAGTTCCTCTACCTGTTTTAATGCATTGGAATCGCTGTGCTTTAAGAAAAAGATTTTTGCGTTATGTCCTTCCAATTCAATGATATGTTCCTTATCAACATAATCCCTGTTTTCCATTCTTTCAATCATTTGCATCATCCTTTCTGTTTTCAATCTCGTTCAATTTTTTCATATCTTCATCTGCACTTGAAGCAGCATTGCAAAGACACATTAATGCAACTCCGATAAACGCACCGACAAACAATCCTATAATAAATCCCATCATTTTTTGCACCTCCTGTTCTCAAAACAGCCTAAACTGATAAGCAAGCCTTTATCTATTTTGTTCAAAGATGTTTGGGTTATCTCCCCTATCTTTTCTTTTAATCTGCTTTTATCAATTGTTCTTAACTGCTCAAGTAAAGCAATTGATTTCTTCGGCAAACCTGCTCCTTTAACCTTTATATGAGTCGGAAGAGCTTTCTTTCTATTACGAGCAGTAACAGGGACTATTATTGTTGTCGGACTGTAAAAATTGCCTGTATTATTCTGAACAATAATTACTGGTCGGCATCCGCCCTGTTCACATCCAATAATCGGATTGAGGTCAGCGTAATAGACCTCTCCTTTTTTTACTATCAAAATTATTACCTCCTATAGATATGTAAAGACAGCAAGCAACATTTAAGCACTTGCTGTCCTATCAACCGTTTTTTAGCAATCATATGCTTATTTTCTTAACTCATTGGCGAGTATGAATTAAATTTCAAAGCAACTTTTTCTATTTAAAGCAAAAGTATAAAATCTATATTAATTACAACGGTACAGATAAATTATTTTGATCAATAGCAATCCTATTTTTGCCGTTGCATTAATATAAATTTACTTTTTGGTTGGTATTTATTCTCAATATCCCCCAACCGGGAACACATCAGACGGTCATGCATTTGACCTCATTGGAATTTCACCACTGTGAGGATCTCCCACAGCCGCCATCTTTGGTTGCGACGGTTTTATCACGCTCGACTTTTGACTTGACGAAAGTATCATTATCCCTTCTGCCTGTCATCGCCGTCATTGAATTTGCCTTTCAATGTCTGAGTCCTGAAGACCTATTAAGGTGTTCGCTCATATGGCTCGTCCGAATGGACAGCAGAAGGAAAGTATCTGATGTGCTGATATTTTATTTTCAAAGAGCAATGCCTGTTCTCTGAAAACAGAAAACAGGCGAAAGAGAATTAACCCTTTCACCTGTTTCCTCACTTAAAGGCGTTTCGACAAGCCTATTTTTGAAAAAATTTTAATTTCAGCGATTTCAACAAAACTTTGAGTGGTTTTTTATGTAAAATCCTCATCGTTCAGTATCTTTTCCTTTAACTTTTCTCTTGCTTGCCTGATGCTCAATGATACCGCCTGCTTTGTACACCCTTGCATTTCAGCGATTTCGGGACAAGAAAACCTTTCCCAATAGAACAAAATAACTCTTTCTCTCTGCAACGGAGTCAAACAAAACAGCATTTTCTTCAGCTGTCCGTTTCTCATTTTAGAAATCATAATATCTTCAAAGTTAACATCTTTAGATAATGTTTTCTTATGTAGAGTATTTTCTGACTGTTCTGAATGTTCAATATGTCTGTCAAACTCATTGAGCTCTCTGACATCATGTAATTCACTGTCATCAAAGAAATTAAAAATGTCGTTATTTACTTCAATTTTCTGTTTAATACCCTGTCCGTCTTTGAAAGTAACATATAATTTTCCTTCTTCCTCAAAAATTGTATATGGATTATCCTTTGATTTTCTTCTTTTAGGACGATTTGCATCCATTTATTCTTTCCTCCTGTTCTGTCTGACTTTTTGTGTTCAAACAGAACAGGAGGTCCCCGAATAAAACAAATTTCGCAGTTATGGGCAAAAAAATAAAGCACCCGAATAAATCGAAATGCCTTAAAAAAAATATATGCTTCTTCAAGTGTAAATAAATATCTGAATGAATAGAAATTTGTCGAAAAAAACACCGCAATGCTTTGTAGCACTACGGTATATAGAAATAATTTTATTGATATTAGTTTAAATACTTTCTCCCTATTTTCTATCAGTATAATCACCATACGACAAATATTTCAAACAATTATAATAATAACATTGTAATATGAAATATACTGTCATATTTTAGCAGTAAAAAACACTTTATGTTTTATTGATACATAAGCTGATTCAAAAATAAAACTCCTTTAAATCGTCCAATCTCAACAACATCGGTGAAAATCCGCAGGATGTGCCTGCATCAATATCAATCCATGTATCGGTTACGACTGCTTTACCTTTGTATTCTTCTCCATAATAAATTGTTGGCGTGTGTCCGAACACGGTCATAACATCATCAAAATATCTGTCATCAATTTTCGGTCTGTTCCATAAAAAATCATCGTTGGAATATTCCGAAAGCTTTTTATTTTTGTCAAAATTCCCAAGACCGCTGTGAGAAAGCAGAAAATCTTTTCCGCCAGCGCTGACTGTTTCATACAAAGGTACTTCGTGAAGATACTCAAGAATATAATTTATTTCTTCGGATCTGACTGAATGCAGAGCGTTAATTGTCGGTCTTGCGCCGTTTTGTTCCCAGTTAAGGTATAAGTCCAACTTACTGCCTGTGAGGTCGCTTATTGACTCCTCGGTAATTTCATCAAACAGAAACTCACAAGAAAGCATCATTGCCTCGTGATTGCCCATAATCAACTCCATATTAGACTGAGACATCATCCACTTTAGAATTTTTATTCCGTCCTCACCCCTGTCGATTACATCGCCAAGAACAAATAAAAAATCATCATCTGAAAATCCGACCCTGTTTAACATATCTTTGATTTTTTTAAGTGGGTATCCGTGTAAATCTGAAGTAACATAAATCATTTTAATTCCTCATTATAATAAAATTCTGTTTTTGAATGCTTTTCTGATAAATTCAATTAAAACATTCAGTCAAATATCATATTGCAGATGATTCCAACTGCATCTGCTCAAGTAAATGTTTTAGCGCTCCGCCACAGGTATCGCCGAGAGTGTTTATACTTTCATCGGATAAGTGAGTAAAATCATAAACACATTTCACCTGTTGCTTATATTCGCCGTTAAGAAAGGGAACAAGTAGTGTTGATGTAATCTCCGCATCATACAAAGCATTATGCACTTTCTTTGAATTGATTTCTATATCAAAATATTTAATAGCTTCACATAAAGCCAAGTGTTTGCCTCTGTTTGAAATATTCATAAGCCTTTGGAACACTTTTTGAAAATCAAGCCATCTTTTCATATTTTTCGGAAAAGGTATTTCTTTAAATTCACACTCGGTCTTGAGTTGAATCAAATCATTATCGCTCCAACTGTAAATGCGTGTATCTGCTCCGTTTCCCATCCACGCTTCAAAGTCCTTTAGGGCAGTTGCAAACGATTCTGCATTCATAGCGGAAGAAGATTTTATACCTGTCAATTTGTTTATGTATGGGGTTATCTGATAATTGAATTCAGGTTTCACAAAACAATCAAAGGTGTCTACAATTTCAAGATGTTCATTGAGCTTTACTGCGCCGATTTCAATAATCTCCTGCCTTAAATTCTCATATACATTCTTATGTTCTTTAGATACAGGGTTCATTTCCAAATCTAATACTATATGATAACTATACATTTTTATACCTCCTCGTTATTAATCAAGCAATGTCTTTGCAATTAAATCAACATCATATTTCTCACCGAATACTCTTGTGAAAAAGCCAATGTTTAGTTTTATTCTATCATCATATAAACCTGTTTGAATAGCATTGAGATATTCAGTTAATTATCCGAGCCTTTTGAGTTTATTTACCGTTTCAATATTAACTTGTCCATCTACAAAAATTGCATGGTGGTGCTTTTGCAAAAGTGTTTTTATGTAGTCATAAAGCAAAAAATCAACATCTTCTTCGGTACAAACTATTGTCATTGTATCAAATTCTACTTTACAGGTAAAGAGTTCCAAAACATAATCAAAGCTTTTTCTGAATATATCATCATTTGTTTTGCTTGTGACTCTTTCGATATAATCAATTATCTGGCTTGTTACATAACTACTGTCTGTTTTCCTGATTTTCATATGCTAAATCACCTAAACACAAAAAGATTTAGAAAAAATAGTGAGCGGATTCGAATTGTTGACACAATCAAAACGAGAAATATAATCTTTCTTGTTTTTCTTTTTGATAAAGTAATCTGCAATTAAAATCACAGGTTCTCCGTCACTTATTAAATACGAACATAAAATTCTGAGCTGCATATTTGACTTCTGACATTTGAAAGTAAAAAACAGACCATGCTTATCGTATTTTACCTTATCATCATTGAAAATCCGATTAAAAGCTATCCCCTGATCTTCATACATTTTGATTCTGTCGTAAAGCACATTTACAGAGCTGATTATTGCATCCCGAACTTCTTTAGATTCCTTGTTATAATCCTTTTTGTAGATATAAATTTTCATAAATTAAAACTCCCTTACAATTAAATTGTATCTTAATTGTAAGGGATTGATAGAACAGTATGTGACTTTTGTTTTTGTTTTAACTGATGCTTATTTTCAAAATAGTATTCTTATAGTTATACTCATTAATATTATATATTGGTATTCAGGAAATGGTAGAAACAAGTCTCAATAAACACCATATTGAATCAACTAAATAACAAATCAAACTGCTAAAGCCAGCAAATATTTCTTTCATCTCTATCCTGCTATATTTTTCCTTATATAAATACATTCAAATTTAGATTACTCACTTATCAGTTGTAATAATGGCTTTATAATATATCTATTTCGAACACATGGTGTCCTTACTGTACCATGTAAAGATCGATTATGAACACATCCACCAAGACAAATCGGAAAATATGTACATTCTTTACAACCTTCCACAGAACTAGGATATTCAAAAAATTTTTCGTCATTTATCCAATCTTCTGTGTTCAAGAATTCTTGAACACATGAATGCAAAGAACCATTTGGAGAAATTACTACTGTGTTAGATTTAGTTGCAAAACAACCACAAGTTTTGGGATAAGGAAAAGAATCAATTAAATTACTATATCCTGTTTTATTTAAAATCTTAAATATATCATAAAATAATTTTTCTTTTTCTTCATCGCAAATATATGAATCTGTCATACAAAATTCAGGTGGAAACAAATAAGTAGGAAATAAATGAAAGTTTTGAAACGCAAAGAATGGCTCAATTGATTTTATTATGGCACTAAAGTCATCTTTATTATTGTTATCTAAATGTATTCTTAAGTTTATATTAACATTTTTTTGCAACAATAGATATATATTATTAATGGTGGATTGGAAAGCACTCTTGCCATTTAAGCTGATATTTTTCCTTTTATTATGATCATCTTCAATACCATCTATAGTAATATGCGCAGATTTTAATTGCCACTCAAGCACAGCTTTATTAATTAAGTCCGGATTAAACAGAGTAGCATTTGTCGTGATTGATGATTCCCAATGTTTATCTTGTAAATTCACTTTAGCCTTAATAGTTTGAATGATACTATCAATCGCAGATACACACAAAAGAGGCTCTCCACCATACCAATCTAAAACAAATTTATCTGTATCTTTGATATTGGTAATCAAATAATGGGTAACATCACTAATTGTTTTGACACTCATGGTTTGTTTACAGTAACCTTCTTCATAACAATAAAAGCACTTTGCATTACATGCTGTGGTAGGAATAATTGTAAAAAAACTAGGTTTTTCTTTATTCGTAGGTTTAATCTTTGAAAAATAATCAATAAATTCTTCTGTATTTTCAGGCACTAAAAATCCGTTTTTTATCAATTGAATTTTCTGTGAAACCGAAAAATTCTCAATCTTTTCTATATCTTTGGAAGTTTTTAGTATTGCTCCTGTCGCTGTGTTAAATATAAAACGGTTTACACCCGACACTTCCTCAACATTATAAAACGATGGGATATATTTAACTGCAGAAAGAAAGTCCTTTTGAAACTTTCCTTCTCTCAATATTTTCAATACTATCACTTCTTTCTGGCAATAATAAGACCATGATTTGAACTGCCTAAAATAGAACGTTCCCTACATATAAGCCTATGGTAATTCATCCATACCGAAAATGCCTTTTCGTCTAAATTATTAACAACAGACTGGAAAGCAATACTTTGCCCATCTGTAGCTAAATGATCAATGATTTCAAGATTATACATTTTTAATCTAGATTCAATATCATCAGGAGTGTAATAGTAATTATCTGTCCAGAAGCATAGTCGATCATCTGAAGAGATAAATTTTTCTTTTACAATTTTTTCCACAAGTTCCGATTTTGCTCTATTAGCGTCGCCTCTAATTACACAAGGAAAAACAGAGTACGGACTTATATATGCAAATGCTATTATTCCATCTTTTTTTGTTACACGAGAACACTCGTTTATACAAGCTACTTGCTCGTCCTCGGAAATCAGATGATATAGTGGTCCCAAACACAAAGTTAAATCAAATTCTTCTGAATGGAATCGGCTTAAATCCTTTGCGTCACCAACTACAGGTGTTAACTGTATATTTTCATTTACAGATATTTCAGATAACCTATTAATATGTTTAGGGACTATATCCAATGCAATAACTTCAGCACCCAGTTTTGCATACATTAATGAATATATACCTACTCCGCAACCACAATCTAAAATTTTCATACCAGGAAAAAAATACTTTCCCAAGGATTCAACAGTAGAAATATACTCAACTCTTCTTGCCTGCGAACTTTGCAACCTATTTTCTTCGTCAATCTCATTATAAGAATTTATTAAATCAAAATGCATTTGTTTCCTCCCGTATTTAATACGCACATAAACACAATGTATCGCTTTTATTACTAAAAGTTTTACCTGTACAAGTGTCATAACACTCAAAATGGGTAAACCCACCTAATTTTAGTTCTTCTATCATTGATACTAATGAAAAAGTTTGAATCCATGAATTCCACACTTTAATAGAATCATTAATTTTGGCTGCTTGTACTAACACCAGATTAATATCGTCATATCGATAAAATGCGTTCAATTCAATATATGGTTTTTCACACCAAAAGCCACCGGATTCATAATAAGTCCAATCTCTTTCATCACTTCTGTTTTCATAATGCTTAGAAGTAAAAACCTCTATAACAACACATCCATTTGAAACCAGTGATTTCCTTATATTTTTTAGTAGTTTAATTCTCTCATGCTGAGGGTAAAATGAATAAATACCATACAGTAATAAAATAATATCATAATGATTTTTAAAACACCAATCCCGAAAATCAGCCTGATAAAATTTAACCATATCATCATTAGTATTATGTTTTTTAGCATATTCGATTTGATATGGTGAAACATCTATTCCTGTGTATAAAAAACCTTTTTTAATAAAAGGAGTTGCATATAAACCAGGACCACACCCGATATCAAGTATGTTCACTGCATCCAAAAATTTTTCATTTATCCATTCTACTGTCTTATATATCGTTTCTAATTTACGACTTCCCGAATCGATGCTATAATTAAGATGTTTTTTCAAAACATTCCGCGCAATATACTCGTTATCCCAAAGATTCATATTTCCCGACGAAAAAGGGATAGGTTTCTTTAATAATTCAAGATTATAATCCATATATCTCTTTAGCCGCTCTCTTTATCAATTCTTCTGCCGCACCTTTAATTGAAGTGCATGCATGTTCCTTACCATATTTAAATTCTCTAAATTTACATCCACCTTGACATAATGGTAGCAAAGCACATTTGTTACACTCATCTTTAGTTATATAAGGATTTGAATAATATTCAGAAATCTCATTGGTTATACGTCCCGTGAAGACATTTCCACTTGCATATTCTTGGTAACCGAGTAATCTATGGCAATTGAAAATGTTTCCCATTGAATCAATTGTCAACGAGGATTCACAGCCGCCATAACAACTGGTAGGAATTGGTGTCAAATAATACTTTCGTAGAATGGCATCATACTCTGACCCTTCTTCCGTTGTTTTGTCATAATTTCCAAAGCTACAAAAGTCCTCTTCGGCATTGAGCAAAGAAATTAATGGATGTTCATTTCTGTGATTGAATGATTCAGTAATTGGCGGAATATCAGTTGAATCTATGGGAGCAAGATACACAAAGAAATTCGCATTCGAACCAAATCGCTTTTTTAGGTATTCTACCGTTCTCACAGCTTTTTGATATTCAAGTGGATTAAAATTAATCCTGATACGCATATTAAGACCGACTGAAAGGCATCGCTCGATATTATCCATTACAATTTTAAACGGATTAACATCTGTATAAACATAATCTTTAATACGATTATATTCATCCTCCAAATCATCTATTGTGATTTGAATAACCTTAACATTCCATTTATTCAATGCTAATTCAACTATTTCATTATTTAACAAATAACCGTTTGTTATTATTTTAGAATCAAAATGAATATTGTTAGCGTGCAAAATATCCGCAATATATGTAATCGTATTAGGTTCCAACAAAGGCTCACCACCAAACCATTGAATAACCAAATGTTCTGGATCGTGATTTTTCACTATATAATCTGCTACTGCTTGAGCAGTATTATTATCCATTCTTTTTTGTACCGCACCTTTTTCAAAGCAGTAGTAACACCTTGCGTTACAGCCTGTTGTAGGACAAACAATATAATAACTAGGAGCTGAATCATTTGCGCAAAGTGTTTGTATCCTTAATGATTCCAAAAAGTCTAGTTCATTTTGTGTATCTGAAATTAAAAAACCCATATCATATAGTTCTTTTACTTCATCAGCATATTTTTCGTACTGTTCTTTTTCAAAAATATCACTATACATTTTTTCATCAATTTCAATGATAGATGTAGTAATTGTGGAGTACATCAATACTGATCTCTCAGATAATCCGGGTTGCTTAATAATAAAGTTAGATTTTTTCATACTTACCTCTTAAAAGTAGAAATATAAATGTGACACTGTACTAACAAATTTATTTAAACTGCTAGTACAGTGCCTGTGGCATAGCTACTTACCAAGCTTGATTCAATGACTTCAATCAGCCATCACTGCAACGGCAAAGGCAACTACTAGCTGTTTCGTTGGCTACGAACTTTTCAGTTGCAGTCTTCTCAAGCTGTTTGGTAGCAGTTTCAGCAGAAACCTTACGAATAACCTTCACTATATTTCGCCTCCTTAGCTTTTGATTTTATATACAACGCATTAAAATAAATGCACTGTATTTGTAAAATTTTTATCCCTTGTAAGAAAGACATCCCTGTCTTTCTCTCGGATAATAGTAGTGTCCATAATGACTGCAATATTGCCTGCCGTTTGAATCTCTGTCGTATGGATTCCAATAGATACAGCCGTCTGCACAGTTATGTCCGCACATCTTTCCGCTGGGGAGATTTATTTCATACTTCTTACTTTTATCATTCATCTGTTTTCACCTCCGTTTCTCTTGAACTGTTTTAATTTTATCCTATTATATTTTAATCCTGTGGTTTTACTTTTTTAGATATTTATATTTCAATATCATTATGATTCATCAACAAATCATCTACATTACAACTACTCAATGGCAGATTTATACGTTTACCCTTTCTAATCAAGGTAAATACAAATCAATGTACAATACAATTTGAGAACGCACTAAATTTTCGCCAAAGAAGCATTTTTGTATGCGATGTCATCCGTTACTTCTTTTATTACATGAATAAAATCAGGGAATTTAATTTCAGCGTTTTCATTGCTTAACTCAATTTCTACAATAGCCTTATCATTCCAGAACGGATATACATCAATCTCAAAATATTGATTTTCATATGTAAGGCAGTAGCGGTCTTTTCTGATTTGTCGTCTTGAGGTATCAGCATTCATCAGAAGCGTCAGATATTCGTCCTTTGATAATCGCTTTTCAATCTCTACACGCTTAAGCCCACTGATAATACGTTTAGTAGTTTTGAAATAAATATAGTGACCGTTCTCCCCTCGTTGTCTGACACGAACTTCATCATCAGAGGAATTTAAATAAGTCTGAATAATTTCAATGCGCTGACAATTAGCCAGTGAATTCAAAATACTGATGTCAGGATACTCAATCAAAAACTTCCGCTCAATTTCAAACGGCTCAGGCTCACCGAGAAACGAAGAAATCTCAGAAAGCAAGTGCTTCATCTTACCGTCAAAATCAGTTGCATTGTCAATCACTCTGAAATGCGGGTGTCCTGTCCAAGCCGCAATCAGATTATCATCAAGTTCCGCAGCCTGTTCTGCTGTTTCGGATACAAACAGCACTCTATATCCCAATTCAGAGAAATAACTCTGAATACGGCTCATTGCGGTAGATTTTCCTGCACATGGTTCGCCTGTAATTACAATTTTAGTAATTTCTTTTTTCATAATCTGCTCCTTGTATTTTTATAATTTACAATTGACATATTTCATCAGCAATCTTCTTTAACTTTCTTGTAAAATCCCAATTGCCTTTTTGTATTTTTCCACTCTTTCAAGTGCCTTATCATCAATCTTGTCAAGTCTTGACAGGTCGCTGTTATGCTTCAAATCCGCTAACTTTACTTTTCGGGCTATTGGATTATTTTTTATTATTTTAACATAATCAAGATAAGGTACGCTGTCATTGTGCGTCATCATCTCAATAGCATTGATGATCTCTTTTGGAAAACCTTCTACTCTTAAATCTTCAATAGTTATATCCGTATCTTCAACAACATCATGCAGTAACGCTACACAAACGGAGTATTCATCATCCATTTGCTCTGCTAAATGAAACGGATGAAAAACATAAGGCATACCGCTTTTATCCACTTGGTTTTTGTGAGCATTGAATGATATTTTTAATGATTTCTTTGTCAAATCAGAATATATCATAATTCTGCCTCCTTAATTATTACGCTGTCTTTCTCAATACAAATCCCGTGATTTTTCCTAATCGCCTTATAGGCTATAATATGCGATTTTGGAATTACAATCGGAAAATACAATTCCGTTACACTGTCGGGCATATTATCAAATACACTGTGAATATACTCTATATCATCCATAGATAAGGTTTCCTGTCCGATTGGATGACTGTGAAACATACCGACAAATTCAATACCGGAGCTATTCCATTTTTCTATAACAGAATTTAGCTTTTCTGCATTCGGAATATAAACAGCACAATCACTTTGTACTATACCGCTGTCAAAATCCGCAAAACAGATAATCCCGTTTTGTTGTCCTATTATTCCACCTGTTTCGGGAGGAACAACAGGAGTGTATTTTAAAATTTCATCATATATTACCTTTTGAATTTTCATAATAACATTATTTAACCGAAATACATTTTTTGTAATAGCCTTCAAGAAAAGCGAAAATATCAGATTTTGCCTGCAAAATAAAACTATTTATAGCATCTATACTTGTCGGAATAAGTTTATCTGACGGAATCTTTACTTTATAAATTACAGAGTTATTGTCAAATAAAAATAATATATTTGTTTTACCGTTCATTATTTCTTTTATGTTTTCTTTGTCTATGCTTGTCAGATTACAACTCAATTCAATGAAATCTTCAAAACCGTAAAAATCGAGAATTATATTTTCCGTGATTTTGCCGTGAAGCTCACTTTCAAAGTCAATTCCGATTTCAATTTTTCCCTCTGCCCTTGAAAAGCCTATTATGTAATAATACTCGCTCTTTACCATTGTTAAAAGCAAAATTGTGTTATTGAATGACTCTCTTACTGCCAACGGTTTATCCGTTTTATAAAATTCATTTTTATCCATTTATATCCTCCGTTTCAAGCATATTATATTATTTTTAAAGCAAAAAACGGGGCTTTGATTTATCCCTCAAACTCAGGCTCATTTATAAAGGAATACTCCATAATATTCTCGAACATCTCAAAGGGATTTGAGGAAAGCAGAGAAAGCAATATAAGATTTTCAAAACGGTTTGCAGGATACAGCCTTGACATACCACAGCGAACAAGCATTGAATTACATTCATCAATAAAATCCCTGTAATCACTTTGCTGGTAACTGCCCTTATCAATCAAGTCAAGTGAAAAAACATAGAATCTCATAAATACTAGGTCTTTTCTCGTGACAGGCTTTATCTGATTTATCAAATCATCTAATCTGTCGCTCACAAGCATATTTATTGTTATTTCCTTGGGCAGTGTGGTTGTCTGAACTTTTTTGCTTTTCTGTCCTGCTTCGCCGTTGCTGATACTTATAAAATCGTTGCTTATTATATTCTTGCCATTCTTGTTACGTTTAGAGTTTGCCCTTGGGTAAAAGTACATCATAGCTTTTGCAAGCTGCTCCGAGTTTTTCGTGTCCTGCAATCCGATAGCTCTGTCAATTCTTTCTTTTTGCTGCGCCAGTTTCTCCGGTGTTGAAGCGTCTTCACCGGAAAGATATTCGTCATTTGATAAAAGCTGAAACTTTGTTTTTTTTCAAAGCCTTATGATATAAAATCATAAATTCATTGTAGGCGGTCTGAGAAAATCCAGCAAAATTTGGAATATTGGAGATAAGAAATGCAATCAGCTCTTCTTCGGTTTTTATTTCATTTTCAAAAGAAGTTCTTGCAAAAGCAGTGTAATTTCCGTTTTGAGAATTATTTTCGATTGGATTCTTCTTTACCGCTTCGCTGAATTTTGCTTTTATCCTCAGATAATCGGGATATGTGTTTATTCTTTCGTCAGACTGACAAAACATCGCTATTATTTCTTCGGGGTCACGGTAATTATACGTCTGTTCGGATAATACATCCGTCAGAAATTTCTCCATTTCCTTATTGTTCATATGCAAAGCAAAGCTTAACAAGAACATTTTAGAACGCAGGCAATATGTTGTTAAACGCAACAGTCTTCTGATTTCAGGCTTTGAAATTTCAAGTGATAAATTACCACTTTCATCAGTGTTATACTTCTCGTTAATTAACTGAAAAATCTCTATGTACTCTTTTATATCGTCGTTCTGCAAGTCATAATCATCCGATTGAAAATCCTTGAGAGTGTATGACTTTTCATCAGACAGAGTTACCTTGTAGCAATTCTCTGTTTTCTCACCGAATTTTGTGCATATGTAACGCCTTAAGGCAATACCGAGTGGCAAGGAATATCTTATATTATTAAGATATTTTATGATTTCTTCCTCGTTTTCTTCGAGTTTTTCAATATTGTCCTCGATTTCATATATTCTCTCAAGTCCCCAATCATTCATCTTTGCGTCAAGCATTTTTGTGTAGTTATCATTGTATGTTGCGCTCATTTGTTTTCTCCTTCTTCATCTATTAAAGTTTGAGCCATTCTTTTTATAAGTTCATCCATAATCTTATCCTTTGCTTGTTGTAGATTGCTTTCAACAAAGGAATAAAGCGGAGTGTCCTGTTGTGACAGATTTTCAAGCAAAGCTTTTGCGCTTTCAAAATAAATTTGTGCCGTTTGTGCGTCATTTTCAAGGTCAAGGAAAACCACTCCTACATAATTATCCTGACTTGCCTGCCATACTGAATTTTCAAGTCTTGCTTTTTTAATCAGCTTTCTTGACTTTTCAAGAAACTCAAAGGCTTCAATATGTCCGCAAAACTTAAATGCTCCTGCTGTCTTTTGAAGATAATCAATTCTTTCAATGCTTTCCTTTCCGTATAAATCTGCAAAGTTTTCATCCTCGGCATTGGCAAAATCATATGCCTGTTGTGCTTTATCTAAGAGTAAAAGCCCTGTAATTATTCCTGTACTGATATGCGCTCTTACAGTGTAATCCTCTCCCTGAATTCTGCCTATTGAATTGTACAAATCAACCAACAGCGGCAGCGCACTTTCATAATCATTTTTCTCCGTATATATAAGGGAAAGATTATACTGCGCCAATATACATTCATCGGACGCCGTCATTTTCTTTTGCTCGTAAAAATGCAAAGCACGCTTTATGTAATCTTCGCCTTTTTCGTGCTTTTCAAGGTTGTATTCAATCCATCCGTAATTCTGGCATATTAACGCCTCAGTGTAATTTTCAGGATTTCTTACATCGGGCAAAATATCAAATATTTTTTCATAGTATTCTTCTGCCTGCTCATACTCCTGTCTTTTGAAATGTATAATTGCAATATTGTTGTAAAGCATAAAGTTTATTTTGTCAGACAAGCCGAAAATTTCAATAATTTCCTCACAACGGACAAAATCATCTCTCGCCTTTTCGTACTCGGCAAGGCAAGTGAGATACACTCCTCTGTCCTGATAGCATTGAAGAAGAACAAAAGTCTTTTTATCTTCATATAATTCTATTGCGGAATTAAGTCTTTCAACAGCACTTTTATAATCATTGTTCCTGAAATAAATTTTCGCTTCCATTCTTTTATAAATAAGCAAGTAATCCTTTGCAAATTTAAGTATACTTAGCGAATTAATTTCATTTGAAATATCCAGCAAATACTGCTGAGCTTTGTCTATATTACCCTCATGCTCATAACAAATTATCATAATTTCAGCGGCTAATACTTTACTAATCCTATCAAGTTTCTTTGTATTCAAAACCTTTTGTGCCAAAGCTTTTGCCTCGTCGTACATACTGAGGTTTATCAGAACCAATCCCACGCTTTTAATTATATCTGACAAAAAATCGTTGCCGAAAAATTTGGTGAAATCAAGATTTTTTGCAATGTCGTAGGCTGAATATATATCTCCCTTTGTAACATAAACCACCATTCTGTCCATATTTGCCTGTAACGCTGTATAGGACTCCTCCTGACGATTAAATCTGCAAATTTCAACTGCTCTTTCAGCCATATCAAGAGCACTGTCAAATTCGGATTTATCAGCAAGCTGAAATGATGCCAAAGACAAAAAGTCCGCCATTTCCATTGAGTCTTTGCCATAGGTACTTTCAATAAAGGACATATTCTCGGCTATCAGGCGCATAGCCTGCTCCTTGTTGCCGTTAATCAAAAAATAAACCCATCTGTACTTAGCAATGTCCTTGTAATACGGCGACTCCTCCCCAAGTTGTTCTCTTATTTCAAACAAGAATTGTTCATAATCTCTTTGAACCTGCTCATAATCATCGGAGCTTAGCTTTTCTGAAATTTCATCATTTTCCTCTGCGCTATCGGTTTCATAATTTGTAAGCAGATTTTGATAATAAAGCAAATCCTCCTGCCTGTTCAGCTCGTCGCAAAGGGCAATAATATCCTTGATTATACCTTCAATATACTCATTAAGATTATGCTTGATTCGATAGCCTAAAAGCCTTTTATACTGCTCCAAGGCTTTATCCTTTTCATTATTTTCTTCATAGCATTCAGCTATTCCGAGAATTGCTTCGCTTATTTCATCATAAAATTCACCGTCGGTTTCATTTGCCACTTCAATAGCTCTTTTATAATAATCTTTCGCTTTTGACCTTGTTCCGAACTTGCTTTCATAATCACCAAATTTATTATACAAGCACGGCAAATCATCATAATCCTGTTCCTTTTCGGCAATTAACAGAGCCTTGTCCAAACATTCCTTTGCATTCTTTGGTCTGTAAAGAGCCATATAGATATTGCCAAGAAGAAAATTTATTACAGCGACTGATATTTCATCCTCTGTTTTATATCTTCTCTCCAACTGCTTAGCCGTTGCAAGTGCTTTTTGCAGCTCGGATATATGAAAATCCTCATCAACATCACAGCTGTCCTCAAGGTACTCGGCTAAGCTGTAATAGCAGTCAGACTTTTGAATACCTTTTTCGGAAACCACATCGGAAACGATAGAATGCATGGAAATAAGCGTATCTCGATTTTCAAGCCAGTCTTGATTTATGAGATTTTTAATTATTTCAATAGTTTCCGGCTCAGATTTGCAGGCTGCTATAAATTCATCTTCCTGTATTCCGTATGCAGAAATCAGGGTCATATTCAGCAAGATTTCCTGCTCCTCATATGTAAGACCACTTATGTTAAATACTGTATTCAAGTGAGAATTAATTTTATTGTAAACTTCTATCTCATCATCCGAGTAGTCGTATTCATAGAACACCTTGACATCAACGCTGTCAAGCTCCTGCTCTCTCAGCTTTTCGATAATTTCACTTATCGGCATTTTTGTTCTTTTCACGGTTTTGCCAATCAGAATAAGCAAAAGTGTATTGAATTGAATTTCATCAACCAGCTCTTCAAGTAAATCATCAGTTGCTAAAGTGCGTTCTGTTACACTGTGCATATAAAACAGTTCTTTACAATCTTCAAGCGAAAGCGGTGCCAGCTTGAGCACCTTATCTTCATAGTAATCTGAAGCAGGCATACATCTTGTTGTAAAAATCACCTTAAAGTTGTTACTGTCAGAGGGCAGAAACTCTCTTAAAAATTTATCATAGGTCACATTGAAGTTATCAACGATAATCAGTGTATTTGCATCGCTCTGATGAAGGATTTTATTCTTTGATTTTGCAAGCTCATCAACATTCTTGTAATCTTCATCATTTATTCCGCTTATAGGAATGGAGGCAACCAAAGACTTTAACGAATCTACATATTTGCAAAACTGTACCGTATGGAACTGGCTTCCGTATTCCTTTACATACATTTTTGCAAGCTCGGATTTACCCAGTCCTCCCATACCTTTAACAAACACATATCCGTCTTTTTTAAGTCGATAATCTATTTCTCTTAGCTCGTCACTTCTTTCAATACATAACCTTGACGGCTGCCATACAGGAAGATTCAATAAATACGGCTTTTTGCTGTCAACAAGTGTCAGTATAAATTCAAGCTGACTGATAAGCTGCGAAGTATCTTTGTATCTTCTTCTTTTCGAAATTTGCAGGGTATTCCTGAAAAGCTTTTCAATTTCAAATACTGCTTTAGGTGAAACGCCGCTGAGCAGAGGGGCATTGTCAAAATTATACTCTGAATCATATCCAATATCCTTCGGCTGAGGAGCTTTGCCGAACAGCCTTGTATAAAACATTGCGCCGATTTCAAATAAATCTGTCTGTATGCCGATATTTTTCAAATTCAGGTCGTTTAATTCAGGAACATAATAAGCACTCGGCATTGGTATTTCTGTCACTTCGCCACTTTTTAAATCGTCAATTCTTATCAGGCTATCATAATCAAACAGCTTAATTAAATCAGTAACCTCATCAAGTATAAAAATATTTTCAGGCTTAATGTCACAATGGATAAAGCCTGCGTTATGATACTGCTCAACACCCTTTGCAACGGCAAGCATTATCTTTACTAAAGAATACAGATTGTCATCACTAAGTTTGTCATAGGTTTTGCCATAGTCAAAGGATGACAGAGTATAGAGTGTGTTGTTTCCCTCGTAAAGTCCAAGCTGAACAGGATGATAATTGCTTGCAGAACCGTTGTGTGCAATATATTCATTAATACTGCGGTATGATTCTTTGAACTCGGACAAGTCCTTCTGAAATTGGGAATCATATTTTTCAGGCACTATAATCTCGCAATTATCTCTGTTAAGATTACCAAGATATACAGGGCAAAATTCTTTTAAAATTCCCTTGTGAAGAATATAACCGTCCTCATAAAAGGAAACCTCGTAAGCAATGCAGTTGCCGCCAAAACCCTTTATCTCATCAACAGTAAACTCGGTAAAGCTGCCGTTTGATTTCAGCCTTAATTTAGAATTTATTGAAAGACTTCTTCCCATATCCTCACCCCGGTTTAGTCTAAACTTATATTGTAATAGCCTTTACCGAATTATTTAACCCAGTAAAGGCTTCAATCACCATTAATTTAATGAATTCTTTCAAGGCTATTAACTTTTACTATCTCTGAAATCCACTGAAAAAGTTGTATTGGTAATGCAATTATTTCAATAAAATATGCAATTACAAGTTTTATCAGAAAATAAATTATCCAACCAAACTACGGCATACACAGGAACATCGCCGGTGTAATCTTATTAAGTATAGACAAACCGTAAGGTATTCCTGCAAGCAATAATCCCATTGGATTTCTAATTAAAACAATACCGACAATCATCAAGACAACACCTATAAGTATATTTTTTATCATTTCTGTCTTAATGATTGACACAAGTTCTCTTGCACAGTTCACACAAGTCGGTGGATGAAATGCTACATCCTCCTCCATAGTTAACTGTCTTCCGCATTTACCGCATCAGTTTACTGAATATTCTGACATATTAAGTTCCTCATTAACAGAAAAAATTAGTTATCACCGCTGGATTTATAATACATAACTCCATTATAAGTGTAATTTTTGTTTGTCATCCACATTCATATAATAAAAAGATTGATTGATCCTCATTTTAGAATATTGAACCGAACAAAAAATATATCGGTCATTCCTCATCGCTAAAAGCACTCAATTATATCATTTTTTACGACCCCGTCAATGGCAAGCCGTCCGCAAGCGGACGGTGTTCCCTGCGAAAGCTACGCCGGCAGCTCGGAAATCAAAAATATATTGTTATCAAATTCAGTGAATTTTACAGCTATACAAATACTGATACGTCCAATGCATCTGTTTTATTAATACAACGAATTAACAAACTCTGTAAATGAACTATTTATCAATTCAATAGAAAGGCTTTCGTGATTAATAAAAACTATATGATCATTATCCGCATTAAAGCATATCAGGTTACCAAAATTATCAATAGCAAATGGCACATACTTATCTGCAAGTTCATCTTTGCTCCATTCGTATAGTTTCCATACGGTTTCTCTATCATCCTTATTAAAAGACAAAAAGGACTTCAACGCTCTTTCTTTGGCTTTATCTGTGTTAAAGCAACGAAATTCAGGGCGTCCACCGTTGTTTTCAATAACGCACTTTCTAAATTCCTCTGGAAAAACATACTTAACAAGGCACTCAAAATCATCAATATTTTTTATAGACTTTAAAGGCTTTACATATTTCCAATTCATAGTATTCACTCCTTATCTATTATCTGTGCCGCCACCCCAAATGACTCGACCTCCGGTATGTCCGGTTCGTCTGTGTGTTTCGGTATCTACAAGTTGCATTTTACCAGCTTCTGCATCGTGATGCCAAGTATATCCGTCTGGAGTTTCACCGTCATTAATCTGTTCTAACTGTTCTTCATCAAATTGTTCTTTAAGTTCTTTGTTTTTTGCAACATCTTCTTTTAATTGAGAATTACATTCCTTGAATTGTTCTCTATCGGTTGCTTTATATTTATCCTCTGGGAGCTGTGCATCATATGTACTTTCAAACTGAGGCACAACAACTTCGTAACTCTTTCCATCTATCTCAACTTGTTTCTTTTCAAAAGGTACTCCGGTGTCGGGATGCTCTGCTCCTGCCAGTTCTTCGTTTCTGCACTTTATCTTTTCTACAGAAACCTCATCTTCATTATACTTTTCATTTTGTTCAAGGTCAATGTTGCGTTCGTCTTTAGAGATATTATCATTTTCTTCTGTGTCAGTATCTTCTAGCTCGGATTCGCTTGTTTTTCCACCATCTCTTAAATATTGCTGATAGTTTTCATCTAATTCTGTAGAGAAATCATCGTCAATTTTTTCCTCCGAAGAATCCTGCTCTACTTCATTTATTTCTGCAACTTCATTCATTGTTTCACTCCTCAAATAAAAGCCTTATTGTACAATCTTTGCACCAAAAGGCATAATTGCTAGTTGAGCAAATTTAAAACTCTGTATTCCAAAGGGAATACCAACTATGGTTATACACCAAATTAAACCAACAGCAAGAGAAACTATAGCCAATTCCCACCCAATAAGTGCAATCCATATAACATTAATTATGAATCGGCTTATCTTGCAACTATACTCAACGCTTCTACCAAATGGGTACAATACAAAGCTTGCAAATTTTATACATTGTATCCCTGCAGGTATTCCCACTATGGTAATAAAACAAATTATCGCGGCTAAAAACCAAAGTAGGGATAACAATGCCCCTCCAAAAAGAATCCATAAGATATTTCCAAATGTTTTCATAGTGATTTCTAAGCTGTTGCTTTTGATGTTTTCATCGGTAAAATTGCTTTTTCAAATACTATAGCAAAAGCTAAAATTATTGCAAACAATATATAGTCGCCTAAAAACTTGCCAAGATACTCTATAGTCGTTTCAAAAATGTTATTAACACCATTTTTGTTTATTAACATATCCATCACTAACATACTTAAGCGAGTGAACATGTGAAAGCCAAAATACCAGATCCAACTTGTATAAAAATAATTACGATAACTTATAATTAGACATAACAGTCCTGCTATTAATGCTCGACATATAATAAAAATCATAATTTCAAGCGGTATTTGTCCAAAGAACGAGAAATTCAACATAGGCATAGCTGCAAAAGTAGTTAGTCCAAGCAAAAAAGCTCGTCCATGATTGAATGAATAGCAGGATTTAACAATTAAAGTTAGGACAAAACCCGCTAAGAGTATGTCCGCTGCGGAAAGGATACACGAAAAACCATAGTAATAATATGGCTCTTCACTTATCATGCCAATACCAAAGACATTTAAAATAGTGTAACAAGTATTTACTAAAGAAACTATAAACAATACTTTGATAGCACCAAGTATCTTTTTATCTTCGTCTGTATTTGAAAAATATACGAGTATTACGAAAACAAATCCTACGATAAACCCTATAAAAGAAAAATACTTTGAAAACAATCCTCCATAGTAATTACCGCTAATGAAAAATGAATGTTCTGCGATGAAGTTAGTAAAGTATTCGACGATTCGCTCGAAGAAAATTTCCATTTTATTTTCCTTTCTTAAAATATATGTCCTTATATACTTTGACTGTGTTTTTTATTGCTACGCCAAATCCTACAGCGATGCCAGCCGAAATAATAAGAATTGTGATTAATGGGAGGATAGCGGATGATAAATCATACATTATATTGGTTACGATCATTATCAATCCGGATATAACAATAAATAATACAATATAAATAATTAATTCCATATTAATCTCCGTAAGAAATCTCTTTTTTTAGTGATTTATCATTAAACTTTGTAGCAGACCATAGATCAGATAATTTTTTATCTGAAATTCCGGAAATCCATTCCATTGGTTCTAATACGCCCATTGGTTTATACTGCCCTGCATCACGAGTGTGTCCTATTGCACTAGCAACAAAAAATCTATTTTTCTGAAATTTCAAATCTACAGCATTCAAAAAACTACCCATTTCATTTTCTGCTAAAAATCGCCTACTTAAATAATCAATCGCATCATTTCTGTCCAAGAAAAGAGTTGGATTAGCATTTACAAGTTTTTGTATTCTATCCTCAGAGAATTCGTCCATAAAGCTACCTGAATCAACTTTACCAATAACAATAGCCAAAGGAACTTTAGACATTTTTCTATCTGATAAGCCTGTAACTTCCCTAAGCTTATTCATAAAGACATTAACTATTCCGTTTAAGTCTGCTTTTCCAATTCCAGCAATATCTTGTGGAGTTAAGGTACTCTCATATTTCATTCTAACAGTTGGAATTGAAAAAGGATCAATTATTAAGATAATACCTTGACAGTATTCATATTGTCTTTGAACTTCATTTTCATTGTTATCTGTGAACACTTCACCAGCAATATCATAAATGTGTACCAAGCGTTCCGGTTTTAGTTTGTTGTGTTTTACAAAAAAGCTGAATGAAACCGAACTGGATTGCATTCTATCTTGAGGACGGGCCGTCATTCGAGTTCCACCGCTATTATAATCTAATTTTATTTCGTCATATATATTCTTCTTTTTATCATTATAAAAATCTATCTGCAACCCATTACGGGGGGCAACACTTTCCAGAAATTCTCTTGAGAAAGCAGTTATATACGCAGTTTTACCAACTGAACGACCTCCTACAATCGGAATACAGAATGGACGACTTTCTCTATCTTCAAGATATGTAGTTTTTCCTTCTTCCAAACAGCAAGGGCAAATTGCCTTTAATTCCTTTCGCCCGTTAAAAAATGTTGTGGGAAGTTTTTCTCCACAGTTACATGTTCTCTTGAGTATTCCGTATTTACTTGGAGTCAAATTTGTGTGATATGCATTGCAATTTGGGCAAATATATGTAGGAATCAAAAATTTATTTTTACACTCATTACACGCTACAAATACCTTTCTTCTTATCAAGTAAGCTCTATCAAATAACCACGCAAGAGAGAATCCAATATAGACTAAACCCAAAAACACAAATAATACTATAAGAGTTAATAGGCTTATTATAAGAAAAAATATCGAACCAAAGGTTACTACTGATAAGGCACAAAACAGGTTGAATATTCCCTTGAATGACAATAATCCGTAATCACTATAATTAGCATAATACTTCTTTGCCACTTCGCCATTCTTTTGCCATAGAGTTGTAATGGCTGTCTTTATATCTGTATAACCTTGCCCAAAAAAATAACTCTTTTTGGCAGGCTGTTTATCCTTCGATTTCATTGTTAATCTCCTTACAAAACATATTATTTGTTCTTTCCCTCGCAAATATATGGTTAATTGTTTTTAAGTCGTTTATTGTTTAAACTTGGCAAAAAAGCAACGGGTATCGTCATTCCAATAATATTCAAATGGTACATTTCGTCCGGCTTTACTTGCTACACTCATAAGCAGTTGTCCTAAATACTGTTGTTGATCAGATCCAGGTATTGCTATACCTTCTCTAATCCTCACTCTTACAAATTGTTGTTTGCTTTTTGCATATCTCAAAAACATTTCTTCAACCTGAAATAAATTGTTTGCATAGCACTTGTTTCTGGAATAAAAAGATAAATCGTTATAATCACATACATGTGTGGTGTTAATATTCCAATGATGATTTGAACTGATTAAAACATCATCGACACAAAAATAATCGTATGAGTATTCTCCAGTGTTATCCTTTTTATTGATATCCCAAGTTGCATCAACATGATAGCATTTATCATCAACACGAATTAAATTCCATGCATGATTAGAAAAATCTGTTGTATAGAATTTTGCTTTTCCTGCTACCATAGTGCTTTCTATTCCCATTCTCTGAGCTATCAAAGAAAAGGCAGCAACAATTCCGTCACACACCGCACGACCATTAATCAACGCCCCATATGCATTGTGAGAGAAAGGATTTGCTATATTTCCTGTTCTGCACATTTGCTCCAATTCTTGCTCATCATAGGTAACATTATCTTGTAAGTATTCGTAAATACAGATTAGTTTATCGTAAATAGTAATAGGATTTAATAATTCTATTTCATTTAATGCAAATTCCACTTTGCTTTCCAATTCTGAGTATATTTTATTAATTTGGCTTCTTGAGTATGTACCGCACAGCTTTATTTGCTTACCACTAAACATCGAACTAGAAAGCTTGATTTGTGATTTATTGAAATGAATAATACTTGGATTATCTCCCACGACTACATTTAGAACTTTCATTAGATCTATATTCTTTTTAAATCTATTGCTATCTACAGAATCCGAAAATGTAATAAATGCATTTAACAAATTATCATAAACAAGTTTTTCGTCCAGATTTAGCTTTTCATAACCAAGCCGACATTGTTTCATAGGCGCTCCTCATATATCACGGTTAATCGTACCATCGTTTCACTCTTTGCTTAGGCTTATCTTCATCATCTGATGCGTCGGCGTTTTCATCACCGACAAGATAACTTCTTAAATTAACAAGTTCTTCTTTTGATTTACCTGAAAGCAAACGGTCATATTTATCGTCCATTTCAGTTTGAAAATTACTTTCTGCATCTTGGCTATTTTCCGTAGTTTTATTCACTTCGTTTATCTCAGAAAACATTATTATCCTCCTATAAACAATAAAGAACCAATTTGTACCTTTCGTTTTTCTTTTCAGATGCAATTTTATGCAATAGAATACAGATAAAAACCGAATCTTTTGTTTTTTGATCAAGAAAAGCAGCGTAATTATCCAATGCATTATAAACGCAGTCAATCCACGCACTGCATTTTTTCTTGAAATCTTTGTTTATCTCAGATTTCTTTTTTACCATTGGCGGTAACTTATTTTCAAATATCTTAAAAACATCGTTACAGTCTATTAATTCAAATACTAATTCGTTGTATTTCTCATTATTAGTAACTGACTGTCGAGCTTTTTGATAACTGATAAGTAGATTTCTACACTTTTCCTTTATTGCACTTCTTGAACGTGAAGAATTGATTATGGTGTTAAACCATGACATATTAAAGTCATCGGATTCTTTCTGCGCTACCAGCTCAGTTAAAACATCTCCAATTAATAATACATCATCTGTTCTATTATTCTGTGTTATTGATTTTATCTCGTATCTATCACTGCATTTATCTATTTTGGTTAATACGGCTTCCAACCAACTGTTTTGATAAACAGCAGCAACACCTTTATCTAATTTACTCAATTCAAGAATCTGTTCTTCGTTCAAACCTATAGAATGACCTACAGCTTCGCAGTCATTATACTCTGGTAGTCTCATTACAATTTTTGTGTTTGTATTTTTTATAGCGGAAATATCAACTGCGGTAGGCGACTGATCCACTATAATAAACCCTTCGCCATATGTACGCATTTCAGCTATTGAATTACTTATCATTTCAACAGATTTCCCCTGAACATTAGATGATTCTTGTCCTTGTTCAGTAGATGTTCTTTTGAGTAAGTTATGTGCTTCTTCAAGAATAGTAATATGTTTAAGTGGGCAATTTGTTCCCGTTGCAGTCGATTGGCGGTATTCATTAAGCTTAAGAACAATGACACCCATTAACAAAGCTTTTGTTTCGGTTGAACCTATTCTGCTTAAATCTACAATCGTGTTCTCATCAAACATGACGGAGTCCTCGACGGCATTTTCAGAGAAGATTTGTCCCAACAAGCCATTAGTAAGGGATTCGACTCTTGTTACTAATGAACCTATATAATCTCCTTTTGTCTGTGCAGAGAATTCCGATTTTTCTAAAAGCTCTGGAAGAATATCTACTACATCCAAAAAGGTCGGATACTTACCGTTCCCAACATCAATATGAATAGAATGATTCAAATCCCATCCATGTCTTATATATGCATGTTCAAAAGCAGACTTTAATAGTGCTGGCATTGCAGCATATAGCGGCCAACAAGCACTAAATATTTCAATTAATCTATCCAAATGCTCCAAAACATGGATTTCTTCATTGAAAGCAAATGGATTAATGCTTAACATATTAAAAAACTTAGGATTGGTTGTATATATATTTATATTTGGCATTCCTCCGAATGCTAATTTGTATTCGCCTTTAGCTGGTTCTACGACCAAAAACTTAACATTATTTTTACTGGAGGTTATCTCATCAATTATTTTGTAAGTTGTATTGGATTTTCCTGAACCAGTCGATCCCGTAATAAAGCAATGTGCGCTCAAACTTTCGAGGTCGAGTCTAACCCTGTTTCCCTTAAACACTTCACCCATATGATAGATAGCGCCTAAGTCCACATTTCTGTAATTTCTGAGGTTGTTCTTAGAAAAGACATTACGCCCAAATTCAGCTGAAGATACAGAAGTTACACCACTAACGGATTTTTGAGGAAATCCCAATAACACTGGAACTTCCAGTCCGCTAATCAAACTTGCGGGAGTAACTATTTGTTCGGAAAAATTCTTATCAGTTGAAGATGGGATATATTTGAATTTAGGATGCAATCCGTACCGCAGATAGTCCAAAATAACAAGATTCTTTTCTGAATTCTCAAATTCATCATCCCATAAATTAACAAATGAATTTTCTACTGAGGTTTTTTCGCCAGATACGATCGCTTTATATGTATTAGCTGCAACTAACGATGTTTCTGGATTTTCAGATATAAAATAGCATGCTCCATCCCATAAGCCGTATGATTCACAGTTTTTTATTCTCTCAAGCTGTTCATCAATCTTCTTCATCAAAGATTGGACAGTTTTATTCTGTCTTGATAAGGCTATTGTAGAGGTTGTACCAAATGTAGTAGTTGTTGTATCGGTTGTTGTTTTACCAGTTGTTTCTGTTTCAGATTTTGATTCGGTGTGACCGGTAGAACTTCCTTGAGATGTTGTTTTTGTTGTAGCTTTTCCATGACCTGAATTATGATTTGTTCCAAACATTCCGAATCCACTGCCGTGATTGCGAGATTTAGCAACACTCTTACTGGTTCCGTAGTTGGTACCTGTGGTTTCGCTGATACCCTCATTAACAGCTGTAGAAAAAGAATCACTAATGCCTTTAGCTATAGCTTCGCTATCGTTTTCGCTATATGTCAGGTTTACCTGTGAGCATTGTGATAGAGTAGAATATAAATCCTCATACCCTCTCTTTTTTGCCTCTAGTTCACTTTTACTTAAAGGCGAAGCAATAAAAACAGCGGTATATTTTTCGCCTGACATTGAATCAATAAATTTTTCTAAGCCCTGCACGAAATGCTCTTTATCATCATCTCTGGGGCTGGGAACTATTGATACAGAACTTACTGACATACCGGAATAGACATCTGGAATATGACCTTCTAACAATCTTTCAACTTGACTAGTTGATTGCTCTCTTATCTCTATGCCAGGGAAGTTTCCTTTCAAACTCTTTTGTAAAATTGATTTCGCAATATTAGGTTGATTTATATCTCGTGTTCCTAAATAAAACTTGATTCCATTTGTGTCGCTAAAAATAACTAAAACAGCGCTACTTCCAAAATTAGATAATGCACTATATACACTAACTAATTTGTCGTTTACATTTTCGCTTTGATCATACACAATCTTTGTAACTTCGAACAAAGACATATACGAAAAAGACTTACTGCTCACATCCAAAGGGATGGGTTCACAGTCTTGAAGATCAATTAAATAGTTTTTATTAACAAATAAATCCACTAACGCCATACCTTTATTTAATATGTCATTAGCCCTAACCATCAATTCGTTTGATTTTTCTTCATAGCTCATCTGTAAACCCTCCACTTTCTAGAATGATATTATCTTATATTGTCATCATCTACTTCTCTGTTTCTGCCTCTGTCAATGTTTTCAGTGTTTTCCACATCTTCATTATCACCAGTATCTTCTGTACCCTCTACTGAGTTTCTCTTTTTTCCGGTTTCAGGATCATACTCTGCTCCAATCTCTCTCTGTTTCTCCTGAACCTCCTTTTTTTGTTCATCAGATAATTCCCATGATTTTGGCATAATACATCCTCCTTATTTTTTATTTCTATTAAACAGTCCTCTAAACGAATTGCCAATATCATTAAGGAATGAATTGGTTGATTCGGCGGTTTCTTTTATTTCGCCCCAGTTTTTCAATAACTGCCTTTGGGAACGATGCTTATCGTTAATCATTTCATCTATTTCAGCTAGTTTTTGCTTATTCAATTTGCACATAGCTTTTCCGACTTCTTTTCTAATGTTGGCATTGGAATTCACAAAGACGAAATCAAGGTACTCGCAAATTATTGAATAATCTTTTTTGTCTTTAGAAACTTTTAAATAGTTTTTAGTACATTCAGAATAGAAATATAAAACCACTTTAGAAGACATAGAGAAGAAACAGAAAATAGATTCTATTTCTTCGCTTGTCTGACAAACATCACACACAATCGGCAGTATCCAATCTAAATAGCCGAAGGCATTTTTTTCACTTACTGTGTTTAAGTCTGCTTTATATCCTTGGGACATAATCTCTATCTGATTAATTTTTTCCTGTAATTGTCTGCGGCTTTTTACATCCTCAAGAACCATTCCGATCAATAAAAGTAATAGTTTTCCGGATACTCTTTGTCGATTTATATTGTATGTGTAAGTGAATGCGTTCTTAATCAATTTGGTATTATCCCTTGTTGGTTTTTCTAAAGGAACATCACGCATTAGATCACTCACAAGTTCGTCTGCAAACGAAACATTAATCTTAGTACTAAGAATTATATCAAACAAGTCAATTTTTGCTTCACGAGAAGAATCAGAATCATAATCTCTAAGTTTGTCATAATACAAATCAATACTCTTTAGTAAGTATCGTTTGCTATATTCCTTGTTACAGAGAATATACTTAGTAAAAAACAGTTTAAATATATTCTGGCAAGACACTACATCAGTAGATTTTTCCAGAGATTCAGAATACAGCATATATATTTGTGCATATCTTTGATACTCCTCAAAGAAAGAGCAGGCGTATTCTAATCTGTTGTTTTGTTTATCTACAAAAGATTGAGAGAAGTATTTCCACAAAGCAGCAACTTGGTTATTATCAGAAACATCTAAAAGTATTCCTTCTATGTTTAATGACATATTTAACATATAGGTACAATCATTAGAAAACTCATCAATAATCTGTTTTAGTAAATAGAATCCATTGTTGGCACTTTTTGAATATACGGCATTAATAATACCATAATAGATCTGACCAATCGGTGACTCAAATGACAATTCATCTACAGATTTAACTGTCTGTTTTGCATAAGTGGACACGACGTGTACGATAAATGATATTTTCCAGTTTGAAATATCATTTTTCATTACTTCAAAAAGCTTACTCCTATTGCTTCCAATCATTATCTCTTTAGATACGCTGAAGCCACAGTTATGAGCAACATTCTCTACGGAGTTGAAAAATGTTGAGAAGCCATTTTCAGAAATAGATTCTCCGACAAAAGTATTTAATACTTTATCAATGATGATCTGCTTTAATTGAGAATGAAACTCATTTGACAGTAGCTCTTTATGAGAGGAAATGAAGTTACAGATACATAAGAATGAATTAGTTTCCAAGTCAAGGAAATGTTCGCTGTCAGATATCAATTCTCCTATCACTCTTGTTAATTCGTTATCATTGGCATATTTCTCGCAGAAGCCAATTGAAGATGCTATCTTTTGATAGGAGTAATGTCCTATACCATCCACTAGCATCGAGTATAAAGAATAACCAGAATAGTAGTCAGCATCTGCTTTTGTATATGAATAACCATTAGTTAAGAAATCATGGAAATCACATAAACTATCATATGATAAAGAGAATGCAGTATCTATGAAGTCATAGAAGTCATTATCCTTTTCGAACTCAGGATATTGATTATTGAAGAAATCAAAAACGAAGTGTAAGCGCGAACTTTCGTAATTAAATCGAGTTCCTTCTAATACTACACCGCAAATCTGTGATGCGGACAATGAAGGATCAAATTCATAAGTAGAAAAGTTAATATCCAAAACATTTCGCAGAGGGAGAGCATATTCAAGTGCTGCGATCCACATAATGATGTTTTCAGCTTCATCGCATATTACAATTCGTTTGCGCTGATCCTCAAATGCCAACATCGCATACAACATTTCCTTATATATATCTAGTCTGGATCCGACGCTAAGAAAATCTATAACGGAATCTGTATCAACCGTATAACCTTTTTCCAAAACAGGCGTGGGTAAAAAGTCAGGGGGATTAGGATTGTTTACCTCTTCAAATTTCATTCGATCCCTTAAGAGAGAACTACCGAAATACTCACAAGGATATGTTGTTAATTCATCTTCATCTATCTCAACAACATGACTTAAGTGATTGCCAAATCTTCCGGCGCTACCCATATAATCTCTTCCAAGATATGTGTTTAATGCAATAGCGCATGTTGTATCATTTATCTTTCTATATGTAAATGATTGTGGCATAGTTGTGGCAATTTCTTCTGTCATTATCACACCGGGAGGTAAAGCCGGAGGTTGATATGAAAACAAACTTTTTATATCATCATTGTTTGCATCTTTAAATCCTAAATCATAAGAAAAAATCTGTTGACCATCATTAACGCCGTTTATTCCTCGCATACAGGAAGTATAAATAATTTGATGTAAACTCATTAATCACACCTCTTTCTTAATTTCATTAATAATTTTGTTTTCTTTTAATATCCACAGAAAAGGATCTTCAACCCTATGAGGCTTCGGTGTCATAAACACTCCGTTGTCATCAGGAGAGTTATTCCATCCTAACGCCGAAGCTCCAAAAAAAGAATAGTTCTCATAGTTCATTTCAAGTTGAGCTAAGAAGGAATCCAACAAGCCATCATTTTGATTTTGAAGCCATTTTTTCATTTCGGTGTTCACACGTCTATTTTCCGCTTCAATAAAACCTTGTTCTTTTAAATGATTACTCTGAAATCTTAATGCATAATAATCTGGGAAATCACTCGCAATCACATCAATTTTAGGAACAAGAACAGCTATTGGCATAGCTATTTTTTTCTTTTCTTTTATTCTATTATGCCTTCTAAGACTAGTTGACATAATACTTAGAATTGCATCTATCTTAAATGTTTTATTTATGGAAACGCTCGAAGAATTTCTTATCGTTTTTTCATCCAAGCGGGAATTAACATTAGATATTTTTAATGGATCAACTAAAAAGATAATACCGGAGGCGTTAAAAGCGTGCTTTGCTGAATTTTCCATTAAATCATCCGACTCGAAATCCTCTCCGGCAGTGTCAAAAAATGTTATTGTAAATGTTTTTCCACTACTATCGACAACATAAAAGATATACGGTTCATAGTATCCATCATGGTTTTTATCAGTTAAGCTTAATATCTGTTTAGTAGAGTATAAACGAGAAAAAACAGCATCGTACATTTTTAATGTATTTTCTTCGGGTACAACATTCCAATTCAACTGTTCACCAAGTTTATGCATCAATTCATACAGCAACACACCAATATAATGACTTTTACCTGAATCTCTTGATCCAACTATTGAGATGATTATATTTTCTCCTATTACTTTGTGAATCAGCTTTTTACATATGGGGCACGCTAATTCGGACATAGAAATAACTTCACCATCTGCATTTTTTCTTCCTATCTGACATCTATGAGTTACAGGAATATAATCATAATCTCTACCGTACAACATGTCCCCTGTAGGGCAAGCGGTACAAACGCCTTTTTTATTGTAACAGCAATTATCACATTCTTCGTATAGCCAAGTTCGTTTAGGCTCTCTTAATATATCTTTTCGCTTTATTTTTCTTTCTCTGGTATCGAAGCAATTTAAGCATATGTAGTTGTCTTTTGAATTTTTTATATTCTTCTTTATTAGCGCAACATCATTAAAGTCTTTTTCCAAATGAATAACCACCTATAATCTATTTGCCTTTGATGACTCCATTCTCTTTGAGAATCCATAAAACAGGATCTTCAATTCTGTGCGGTCTAGGTCTCTCAATATGTCCGTCTGAAGTAGGATTGTTATTTAATCCTAATGCAGAAGCAGCGAAGTACGAATATGTACTATAGTTAGTTTCTAACTGGGAGATAAATGCTTCCGCATTCCATTCGTGCAAAAGAGCAACTATTTCAGAGTTGACATTGTGCCAATCAGATAAATCAAATCTCTTTTCCGAGCAATGAGGACTCGGATTGTGAACCGTGCAGTCTTGAGGCACAATGGATTCAATAGCATCAAACTTTGAAAAAACAGCCGCAACTGGAATATCAATTTTTTGAGTATCGGACATTTTTTTATCGTTTCTTATTAGATTAGATACCCTTGTCATAATATCATCAGCTTTTGTTGCCTTTCGCCAGTCAATACCAGCTGCTCTTTTAACAGTTGATTCATCAAGCTGATTAACAACTGCGGGTATTTGCATAGGATCCAACAAGAAAATAATACCTGCAGATTTGCAAATATATTTATTAACCGTACTCATTGTATCTTCATCATTTAAATCTTCACCAGCAGTATCGAAGAAAACAAAAGTAAAGCTGTCAATATTCTCTTTAAAAAAAGTCTTGTGCTTTAATTTTAGTTTAAAGATCAACGGGCGATAAGCACCGTTATTTACATTTTGGACACTACTCATTGTTAATTCCAGCTTTTCGCCGTTATTATACAATTTATCACCAAATGTCGATTCCCATCTTTGATAACTATCCGAAAAGCCTTCCAAAGATCCATCAAAGCTAACTGAAATACGGTCACGCAGTTCTTTTATTATTACACCGACAAAATGGCTCTTTCCAGTTGCACGCGAGCCAACGACGGAAATAATCATATCCTTACCTGTGAGAGAACTTTCAGGCAATTCATTGTGACAAGAAGGACAAACACGTTTATAAGTCGTATTGCCACAGTCAGGACACTTACCAGACTGTGCTACTGCAAAAGCGTTTTTTGTTGGAACGGTAAATGTTCTTTTTCCTTGCTTCGGCATTTTCAGATTACCGTTTTCATATTTTGTCATTTCTACATCATCATAATCTTTGCATCGTTTATTTGTGCAACGAAATTGAACTTCGGATAATTTATGCTTTTCAAAGCAATATGGACAAATAAATGTTGTTTTTGGCGCCATTATTCTTACTCCTTTAACTTATTTTATAATTTGAGCCTAATTTTAATCTCAATTGATTTCCAGACTGTGCCGATTCATCCTTGAAAAATGCTTTAATAAATATATCTCTTTTCATGCTTTTCGGAATAGGTATTTTAACTTGAAGAGTTCCATCAACCGCTTGCGAAGGAATGGTATAGAATAATGTCGCAGATGATTTAAACATAGGTGTATTTCCTATAGCAGACATCACTTCGATTTCAGGAAGTGTAAAGGATTTTACATCCGCTTCAAATTCTAATGTAACAGACTTTTCGCCAAGCAATTTCTTACTGACTGAAATTGAGTAGGTAATATTAACTTTGGCGGAATTATCAAACAAGTAATCTGTACCAGATGAATAATCACTCTCTCCGTCATGCTTGAATTCAGCAAATACAGAGAAGTAATACTTTTTTTCCTCTAAGTTATCAATCAGGATTGCACTATTTAGTTGATACTGTTTTATATGTACATATTTTCTGATAGTTTGAACATCGCTAATATCTGTAGGAAATTTGTCGTGACGGTACAATACAACAAAACCAGTAGCATCTTTGGGTACGTCCAAATAGATATTGATTTTACCATTCACTGGTCTAATGGACTTAACAGTAACATTATCACCATTGCTGGCTCTTGCTACTGAACCAAAAACTACCGAACCAGACTTAACAATTACAGCTACAACATATAATACTTCATCGCCGTTGTATTGGAATGAGCAACCTTGTTCTGTTGGCTTTAAAGATTGTCTTGTTGGATTTGTCAATGGTCTTTTTTGGAGTTGTTTCATTTCGGATTCTATTTGACCGAGCGAAATTACATCTCCGACAATATGTGTAGGTTTCTTTGAAGATGAATATAATCTAATCTCATCGTTTTCGGTCATTTCCCACACCGCGTCAAAAACATTGTTCTCTTGAGGCTTGATTCTTAGAGTTTCGATCGGCTGAGGTGGTTTTGTCGGTGTACCCATTGTTATTACACCTTTGGTATATTCCTTTTTACCGGAGATGATATAAGATAAAGCAACATGATAAGTGTATTGTTTATCATTAATTAGATTTGCTATTAAATAGCTATCTGAGGGACAGGAAATGATATGTTTTTCTACACTATTCTCGACTTGAAAAATCTCAGCTGTACTATTTCTTGGGAGTCGATCCCATGTGATATTTAACGAGGTATCTGATGCGGCGACATTTACATTGGAAATTTCAAATAAATTATATATCTCTTTGAATTCGCCTTGAGCGCCTTTAGAAAGTATTCCGGCTCTTTCAGCAAAAACATTGTAATAGTAAACAACACCCGGTTCAATTTGCTTGTCTGCGTATGATGACGCACTACCACGAAAGATTACTTCACCATCTGTAGTGTTTTGTATCCAACCATTTTGGCTTCTGACAATGATGTATCGTATAGACCTATCATTGTTTACATTCCAAAAAATATTATTTGCCCTTGATGAAGGATTAGCCACTACTTTAAATCCTGTTACTGCCGAAGGAGCTGGCATTAAATCTCTTACGCCCGGCAAATCGTTGCATAAATCGTATGCTTGTGCACAAAGCCCTAAAATATCTTTTTCTATTTTTGACGCTTTTGCTCGATTAAATAATGCTTGTGCTTTTGCAATTGCGTTCTTTATTTCTTCTTCAATTGATAGATCTGAGTAACCAGCGAAAAGCTTTTTAATAGTTTCATACTGCTTTTTCGCTTCAAAATATCTTTTGTTAGAGATAGCAGAACGCATTTTTGATACTTCACTACCAACTCTATTCTTGAAATCCGACAGTTTCTTTCTAAGTTCTGAAACCTGCTCGCTTCCGGGCCAGTACCTTTCAGCATCAGTCAAATGGGCTTCTGCTATGTTGAATTCTAATGAATCAATCGAATGCTCAGCTTGTTCGCAAAGTGCAATAGCCTTATCAATATTTTCAAATTTGAATCCGCATTTACATACTCGAATATTTGAATCGCTTATAGTTCCGCACTTTGGGCATTTTATAGATAGCGGTAATCCACAATTACTACATACTTTTCTTCCGTCAGATACATCGTTAATACATCCGCACCTACACACTTTAATATTAGTGTTTTTGGATTCTGAACCAGAAGCGTTATAATTAATTTTTTCTATTTTGCAGAAAGAGATTAGTACCTTTTCTGAAAGTTTTCTATCCCTAAACAACTGTGTAAGTTGCCCAACAACTTCATCACCTTGTTCAGAGGTTAATTCACCTGAAATCTCTGCAATACTTTTCGCCTCATCCAAAATTGCTTTTCTTTTAGAGTATTCTAAATAATTATCATAGATTTGCTTTGAATTATCATCCTTAAATGCTAAATCACATTGACCACATAACTTTGATCCAGTACCACTAACATTATCATTCTTATAGTACTCATTCTTTTTCTTCTCTTTTGCTCTCTGTCGAAGTGTTTCGCATGGTAATTTGTTAGCGTTTTTGACTGATGTTCCTGCATATAGGAAATCGTACAGGTTGTCCACATTGAATGTAATAAGCATTTGCTTCATGCCGTCAAATGTAGATGAATTTTGCGGTTTTGTTTTATAATACTTATCATAAATCGCCTGATAGTCTGTAGCGGTTATCCATTCCAATCCAAGCTTTGTAGCTCTTTTTTTGATTACTGAAACATTAACCTTTAGCTTTTTCGATATTTTGTCACCTTCGTCAGAAGTAATATTTCCTTTTCTTCCGATAGTTTTCAATAATTTATCTATTGGAGCATAAACGATTGTACATGCATCAGCAGCTAACTTCTTTCTGATGTTGTTTTCTCCGAGCATATCCTTTTTAATTTGTGGAATACTTTGATGCCATGTGCGATATTGCGCACCGTTTTTAAAGTCATTAAAATGAGTTGACCAAAACTTTGATTTTTCATCAATTCTTTGAAGAATCTTGTTTTCATCTTCAACTGGAGGATCAAACTCCAATTCAAGAACAACATACCAGTTATCTGCCATAATTCTTCTCCTCTATCTAAAGTCGTTTTTATAACATACTAATACCTGTTGATGTTTCTCCAATAACTTGTGCAATTTTTGAAAAAGAACCGCCCAAATTAGACAAATCAGTTAGAGAAGCAAATTCGTCTGTTGAAGCTATTTTTTTCAAAAAGCCATAATCGGCACTTCCAAAACCAAGTGCCATTATTTCTATGCCTGCTTTATGACATTGTTTTGCTTTTTGGATGGCATCCTGTGTATTAAACCAACAACCATCTGTTAAAACAACAATGTATTTGACATCGCTATCATCGTTCACAAGACAGGAATAAGATAATGTAAATGGTTCAGCACTGGTCCCGCCTCCTACATCTACAGATTCTAAGTTAGCGATCGTGTTTATTACAGCACGATAATCGTCGGTAGGCTTTACAAGTGTCCTTGTTGAATCTGCGAAAGCAACTATTCCGATTCTTACAATATCTGAATCCATTTGTTTTACAAAGTCTTTCATAGCAGACATAGCTTTGCGAGTAGGTTCGCCATACATGCTGCCTGATAAATCAATAGCCAGTATTACATCAACAGTAGGAAGAGCTGCATTATTAGGATTATCTTTTGGTGAACCATTTGCCCATTCCATATCTTCAGGAACCGCTTCGATCTTAATCGGTAATTTTTTTCCCGTTTCTTTTTGTAACGCAGTTACCTCTATAACACCATTGGCATTGTATTTGTATGTAACTTCAATTACAGATTTCGGGGGGGTTGTTTTTTGTATTTTTGATATTACATATTTATTTATTACAGTGTTATCCAAAGGACGTTTATAATCTCCTTGTAACACATAAACTTCTAATTCATTGTTTTTAGCTCTTGTTCTGAAATTAAACGCTCTTGTATTACTGGCGGGTATTCGTGTGTTTTTCTTTATTATTACACTATTTATATATTCCTCGCCATCTGAGCTAATTGAAATCATACCCAACGAGTGAGCAGTTACATCAGAAACAGACTTTGCACCTTTGATAAATAACCCATTAGATTTAGTTCTATTAAGCAATCCACCTAGAGTTGGTACAACATCCCCTTTATCAGTAATGTTAGCTCTTATAGCTGCACCAAGTGCTACCGCCTCGTCAACATTGACCCCGCTTAATGGCTCTTTGCCTGACATTTCTTTTACATAATTGTGAATCATTCTCATTCTTGTCGATCCGCCAACAAGAATGACTCCATCTATGTCATTCCAAGAAACGCCAACATCGTTCATTAATCGTTCAATAACATCCTTAGTGGTTCCAATTAAAAACTGAGAAATCGACTCAAATGTTTCCTCAGAAATATCAACACTTCCTTTAATATTTTTGTATCGGATCGGTACACTTACAACATCTTTTTGGGTAAGTTGTTTCTTTACATTTTCGGCAGTAACTAGTAATGAAGCCACTATTTCAGGATCATCACTAATGTCTTCACCATATTTTTCGTTGAATTCACTTGCTAAATATCTAGCAATGCAATCGTCCCAATCCTTACCGCCTAACTCGTGATCTCCGTCACTTCCTAAAATATTTATTTCATTTTTGTTGATCTTTGCTATGGTGGCATCAAAAGTGCCACCTCCCAAGTCATAAATCAACACAGTTTGTTCGTTTTCTTTTTCGTTTAATCCATATGCAAAAGCAGCGGCTGTAGGCTCATTAATAATTGCTATAACATCTAAACCTGCACGTTTGCCAGCGTTTAGGGTTTCTGTTCTTTCAATGTGTGTAAAATAAGCTGGCACTGTAATTACAGCTGCATCAATAGTTTCACCACATTCTCTTTCAGCTTCTTCTTTTATCTTTCTTAAAAGTATTGAGGAAAAATCGGTAGCATTATATCTCCTCCCAAAAAGTTCAACGCTGAATAATTTGTTCCCTATGCTCCTTTTGAAAAAAGCGACAGCATTGGCATCTCCGACAGACTGCATATTTTTGGCATCTTCACCGAACAAAACATTTCCGCTACTTTCAAAGCAAAGTACAGAAGGCGTTGTAGATGAACCAAAACTGTTTTTTATTATTTGCGGCTTTCCTGTTTGGGAATCAATTCTAGCGACAGCACAAAAAGTTGTTCCCAAATCTATCCCAACTCTTATTCCCATATGTGAACCTCCTGTAAGAAATAAACTACCTGCCATAAGGAATGAGCTTATGGCAGGCACAATTTAGCATTATTCTACTGCAATGCTCTTAGTTTTTGCTTTTGCAGCTTGTACATCTTCTTTTGTCATGGTTGTACCTGCTGTAGCCTGCATAGTTGCATGGATTTCTCTGTTGGTAGTCATATCTTTACCAGTAACCTCTAGAATACCCTCGTTATTAAGGGTGAATGTAACCTGTATAGGTGCCCCTGCGGGTAAATTTCCAGGCAACTCAAGTGTTGCAGTACCTAAAATGAAGTCACTATCAACTTCAAAGTATTCTGTGTCGAAATCACTTTCAAATACAATCAGCTCAGCAGTTTCCTGATTCTCGGCTGCGGTACCAAACTGTTTTGTGACGCTGACAAAACCATTTTCCATCTTCTCATTTTTGATGATCATATTGCAACATTTTTCTTGTCCTTCAACCAGAACCTGAATAGCATAACTCTTTGTTGTTGCAACAGTAACAACTTCGCTCATCTTATGACCTTGTAAGCCAGGGATAGTTGCAGAACTAACAGAAGCAGCTTCCGAATACTTTTCAACCTCTTCCTTGACTTCTTCGTCTGTTACATCAACTTCACCAGCCGCAACCTTTTCTTTCCATTCTTCAACTTTTCCTTCATAAGCACCGAGTGCATATATAGCTGCGCCCTTTGCTACAGCTTCATCCGGCTCAAGAATCTTAGGCTCAATGCCATACTTTGATACAAGCGCTTTTGTTACCTGAGGCATTCTTGTTGAACCACCAACCAGCAGAATCTCATCTACTGTGTAACCTTTCTCTTTTGCGACCGCAATCGCTGCATCTGTTTTTTCAATAGATTCATTCAACAGAGCTTGTGTGATTTCGTCAAAAGTTGTTCTTGAAAGACTGATTCTTGCTCTTAAACCAGCAGCATCCAACATTACAGGTACTTCTTCGCGCGAAGATAATTGCTGCTTTGCTTTTTCAGCTTTCAATCTCAAATCTTGCTGAGCATACTCATCAAAATCGCCGTCAAAGCCAGTTTCAGCACAGAACTGTGTTGCAAGAAAATTCATTATCTCTGTATCCCAATCTTTTCCGCCTAATTGATGGTTTCCATCGGAACAGATTACTTCGATTTTGCCAGAGCTTATTCTCATGATGGTTACATCAAATGTACCACCACCAAGATCGTAAACAAGGATTGTCTTTTCTTCCTGCTCCTTTGCACAGCCATAATAAAGTGCCGCCGCTGTCGGTTCACTGATAATTTCAATAACATTTAAGCCAGCAATAATACCAGCATTTTTAGTAGCTTGCCTTTCAGCTGTACCAAAATATGCAGGACAAGTAATTACTACATCTTTCACTTCGGTATCTAATAACTTAGAGGCATCTTCAGCAAGCTTTCTTAATATGTACGCAGAGACTTCCTCAGGAGATTTATCTTCTCCGTTATAGTTGATCGCAAAGTTACTATTTCCCATTAATGTTTTTACAAGGGAAACCGTATTCTGCGGGTCAATTACAGCGTTTTCTTTCGCAATCTGACCAACTACTACCTGAGTCGGACTAGCAAAATTTACTACAGAAGGTGTTGTATTAGTACCCTCCTGATTGTTTACTACGGTCGCTCTGCCTGTTTCGTCGACATAGGCAATACATGAATATGTAGTACCGAGATCGATACCAAAAATATACTTAGCCATTATTATCTACCTCACTTTTATTGTTATTGTTTAATGACTCATCGTAATAATAAACAGAAATCTTCTCTGCTGAAATCGTTCTCCCATGATAGATATATCCACAAGAAAGGGATTCAGCGACTTTTCCATGAAGCTCTTGATTATCTGTTGCTACCTTCTTAATAACTCTCTGTTTTACAGGGACAAAGGTATCTCCATTGTTGCTTCTGTAAATTTCAACATTGTTTTTCTCAAGAATATCCTGCAAATCAAATGCATATCCTGAAAAAGTCTTGTTTGGAATATCCTGCTCTCCTTCGGATTTATCCAAGAAAGCTGCGCTTACACGCATGATACTATCTCTTACCTCAATAATATCGAGAAGTATAGGTCTGATTAGTTGCGAATACATATCATCTTTATACTTCTGCAATTCGCTATGCATATTGTCAATGATTTTTTCTTCATGGTCAGTATGCAATATTCTTTTGTTAAACAAATCAGAAAGCTGATTAAGTTGCTCACTTAAAGCCATATTTGATTCAATCATCTCATCCATTTTTTCTGATAGAATAGGAGCGTAATCAAGTTTGCCTTCCGATTCACATTCAAATGCCTTGTCAGTAGATTCGTCTGAATTATCAGTATTTTCATCCTCTGAAACAAATTCTTCGGTTTCCTCTACTGGTGCATTATCATTCTGAGGCTCTTCATCATTAGATGTAATGTCTGAAAAATCTGCTTCAACTTCTTTTTTGTCGTCATCGAATAATTCAATTGGTCTAAAATCATCCATTTTCATACCTCTTTACTGATCATCGTAGTTTTTAGGCTTTTTGGAAAAACTATGGTCATTCCAGAGCTGTCCCATCTTGCTGTCTGCATTTTTGACCAACCATTCCATAGGTGCCAATACACCTTCGGGCCTATACTGACCTTTATCTCTGGTATGACCAATAGCGCTACAGGCAAAAAATCTGTTATTCTTAAACTGAATATCTATATTCTGCAAAAAGCTTTCCATATCATTTTCTTTTAAGAATTTTCTGCAAAGATAATCCTGAGTATCATAGAAATCAGTATATTTTTCAGGTTCGTTTCTCATGTATTTATTAACCGCCATTGTTCCAATGTCCTGTTCTAAACCCGCAGAATCAATTTTGCTGATTACAACAGCTAAGGGAACCGTAGCCATTTTATTATCGCTCAATCCCGTTACTTCACGCAACTTATTTAGAAATGAATTGATAATACCATTGATATCGGCTTTACCAATACCCGCAACGTCAGCTGGCTCTAACAGTTCTTCGTATTTTATCCTTATGGATGGAATAGCGAATGGATCAATGATTAATACTATACCCTGACAGTACTCGTACTGTTTTTGCACCTCGTTTTCACTATTGTCAGTAAAAACCTCACCGGCTATATCATAAACATGAATCAATCGCTCTGGTGATAATTCAGGATGCTGAACAAAGAAACTAAATGAGATTGAACTAGCCGCATTGACATCTTGAGGTCTATCAGTCATTCGAGTGCTACCAGTTTTGAAATCTTGTGTTATTTCTTTGTATATATCGGCTTTTTTGTTGTTATAAAACTCAATATTCAAGCCCTTAGAAGGAGCAACATTTTCAATAAATTCTTTTGAAAACGCAGTAATAAAAGCAGTTTTACCTACAGAACGTCCACCAACTATTGGAATACAAATAGGACGGCTTTCTCTGTCTGTTAGTTTATGACCACAGTGAGGACATTCTGCTTCTAATTCTTTACGACCATTAAAGAATGTTGTTGGTAATTTTTCTCCGCAATTACACTTTCTTTTTAATATTCCATAAACGCCTGGCGTTAAATCTGTATGTTTAGCGCCACATCTTGGACAGATGTATGTAGGAATTAAGCTTTTTTCTTTACATTCGTGACATGCAGTAAATATCTTTTTTCTGGTAAGATATATTCTATCTACCAACCAGATTACAGAGAACCCTATATATACGAATGCCATAAATACTACCAAAATCAAGACATTGATAACAGTAATAACAGCCGTAATAAGCGATCCAAAAATGACTACTGCAACAATCGCTAGTATATTAACTATTCCGAGGAAAATTTTAATTGGAACTGGTTTGTCACCCCAATTACCAAAGTTTCCCGCATATTTTTTTATGGAATCGCTATTTCGGGACCACGCACCCTTAATAGTATTTCCCATATCTTTGTAGCCTTTGTCAAAAAAATAGCTTTTTTGCGCAGGCTGTGGTATCTTTGCCATTCTAAGTTACCTCCAAACCCTTCAAAAACTTAGATATAATAGTTATGCTGTAACCTTGTTACTATCAATCATATTTTCCTTAAAGGATTTAGCATAATTAGCTATAGCGGTACCGCCACCCCACGCTAATCCTCCTGCTCCTGCAATTCCAGCTAGTACAGAAGCGATCATTACCGCTATATAAATAATAAAACCGATAATAGCGATTGCTATTACACCCATAATTATATAGCCTAAGCATCCTCCGTCATCCATAATCTTATTCTCCTTATAATTTTATTTTCAAACCCAAACGGATTTTGAATTTGTTTTTAATCTTATTATACAAATACAATAACTCTGTACAATATTCCAGCAATAATATTAACTTGATGATGTAATTATAATATAGGAATTTAATAATACTGTGTATTTTATTTTCGCAAAGTATTTCCCTTTGCGATGTAATTATTGACAATATCACAGATAGAATTTTACTACTTTCTGTCGAAAAAGTCAATATAATTGAGAAATTTTTATTCAATTTTTTGTATTTTGATTATTTTATTTACTATATTTATCAAAAAACAGTTACATTATTATTTATTTTCCGTCAAAATTTTAGTCAAGAAGGGAGCTAAGATAAATGCCAAGAAAAGGAGAAAATATTTACAAAAGAAAAGATGGCAGATGGGAGGGCAGATATATTAAGAAACGAGATCTTAAGCATAAAGCAATATATGGATATTTGTACGGAAAAAGCTACTCCGAAGTAAAGAACAAACTGAAGCATGTTAAATTGCAAAAAACAGTCAACAGTATCCAATCTGCTAACTTTGGACAAATAGTGGAAGATTGGTTAAGAAATAAAAAACTGTGTGTAAAGGAATCCACTCTATCTCGCTACAAAACGATTATTGATAAACACATTTATCCGCTGTTAGGTAAATATGATATTTCAGAATTATCTACAGATATTATTCAGCAGTATATAAATGAATTAATTTGTGGAGGATATTCAAATAAGACCGTTGGTGATATATTGACGGTTATTAAAAGTATATTAAAATATGCTACTTGTAAAGGATTTGAACACACCTGTGATTTAAGTATAGTTAATCTGAAAAATCAGAAATCAAATATACAAACGCTGACATTATTTGAGCAGAATAAGCTATGTGATTATTTGATTTCTAATATTGATAATAGAAATTTTGGCATACTGCTATGCTTATACACAGGCATTCGTATAGGTGAATTGTGTGCACTAAAGTGGTCCGATATAGATATCCTAGAAAAAGTCTTAAAAATTGATAAAACAATGTTACGTATACAAGATAATTGTTCAAAACAGAAAGACAGTAAAACAAAGGTAATAATTACACCGCCAAAAAGTGAGGAATCCATACGAACAATCCCAATCCCTAACTTTCTGTTTACCATTATTATGAAACAAAAAAGAAATCCTAACGCATACATTCTTACCGGAGAAAGCAATTGTTTTTTAGAACCAAGAAATATGCAGTATTATTTTAAAACAGTGCTTAAAAAGTGTGGAATTAGAAATGTTAAATTTCATATTTTAAGACATACCTTTGCAACTCGCTGTGTGGAAAACGGGTTTGAAATTAAAAGTTTAAGCGAAATTTTAGGACATTCAAGTATAAAAATAACATTAGACAGATATGTTCATTCCTCAATGGACTTAAAGAGGAAGAATATGGACAAGCTCAATTTTTTATCAGCTTAATCGCCGTCAAAAATATGGTCAAACGATGAGTAAATATCTGATTATTTCTTGATTCTTAGAACTATTTTCGTAAAGGGAAATACTTTGCGAAAAATAATGAATAAATATCACTCAATACCTCTATTTTAAAAAATAAATTGAACTTTTATGTCGAAATTTGTAATTTTAATATATTATAATTTGTATTTTTAGTTGACCAATAATAATGGCACCTATTGCATAATAGAATAAATCATTCTTTCGCAATAGGTGCTTTTCTTAGTGTGAAAACTTTATTTTATATAGCAAACTACTCTTGCCGCCTTTTTCACGGTAGCGTTGTTCGGTTTCTATCAAACCTACTTTCTTCAAATCTTTAATAGCTCTACGGACTGTGGCAGGCGACAGCTTTATGTCGCCTGCTATTTTGTTTACTGAGGGCCAGCATTCGCCATTTTTGTTTGCTCGGTCGTGGAGGTAGGTATATACGGCAACGGCTCGGTGAGGCAAGTCCATTTGGTATAGAAAAGTTAATCTACTCATTGCTGTTATTCCCCTGTGGTGGTCGCTCGGTTCTGACGACTACTTTTCCCTGCTTATTTTTGTTCTGTTCAACATTTGAATTTTCAGGTTCTTCTGATGGATCGTCTTGCTGTTCAGATGTTGATTCTACAAAATCATCTGTGTCTTCATTTTCGCTATCGTTTTGCTCTGCATTTGGTGAAGTTTTTAAATTCCCGTTTTTGTGCTTTTTCTCACCGCTTGCTTCATCAAAAACTGAATCAGTTACAGGCTGTTCAAAGTATTGAGGACGGTATGTCTGAATTATGTTATTGAACAACTCCGAACGGTTTGCATAGTGAACTTCACGATTGCCGTTTTCCATGACCTCATACTTTTCCTCAAATTCAATGCCCCATTCAAAGAACAGCTTAAGTTTGACTTTCATAGGATAAAAGCCTGTTTTCATAACAACAAATGTGCCTTTTGGAAGTGACTTCAACTCATCGGGAGTCATCAAAGGTCGTTCAATCATCTGCAATGATTGGGACGGATCATTTTTGCTCCTGCTGACGGAGCCTGACATAACAGTTCTTGAACCGAGAGCTTTTGACAGCACTTCCGCACTTGTGCTGTTGGGAGCAAAGCCGCCGAATATTGTCAGCTGTGTGTTGTCTATGATAACATCAGCACCTTCTTTTCCGTAGTTGCGTTCAAGCTGTGTAAAGGATTGAATTATCGGTACTATCTGCAAACGCCTTGAACGGGAGGCAGAGAACATCATCTCGGCTGAATCAATCTTTGGCAAGGTTCCAAATTCATCGCAGAAGAACACACAGCGGTTTTTCAGTACACCGCCGTTTTCATCTGCAACCGACAGTATCTCACGGTAGAGCTGTTGGATAATGAGTGATACCATAAAGAAAGTGTTGGGGTTCTCTTCCGGCATCACAATGAAGATTGCACACTTTTCATTGCAGAATTTTTCAGCGTCTATTTCTGTATCAAAACACAAAAGCTGTTCAAGCTCACTGTCAAGAAAAGCGTTGAGCCTTGACAATGCCGTACTCATAACGCTCGACATACTCTGTTCGGCTGTGTTCAGCGCCGCCCCTGCAAACCATTTTGCTTTGTGGTCGTCTGGAAGATAGTCCATTAAAAGTTGAAACTGATTTTTTCCTTTCTTGTTGGTCGGAGCAAGTAACTCCTGAATGATTTTGAATACCGAAACAATATGCCGTTCTTCGTGTTCGCAGAATTCCGAAACAAGCAGAATAGTTGCTGTTAAAAGTCCCTCTGCCGCATCATAAAAGTAAGCGTTCTGTCCGAATGAAGCCGAGTCCATACCTGAAAGAATAATCGTCTTTGAAATGATTTTTGCGTATTTTTCTGCTCTTGCCTTGTAAACAAGCTGTTCGGGTTCAGCTTTGTATAAATCCATATATTTGTTCACGAGGTGGAGGAGATTGTTACCGTGGGATCAAGTTGGATTTCGTAAATCTATGACGGATATTTTGTACTCATAATACTTTTCTGCAATCGTTCCATAATTCCGAACAATATCACCTTTGGTGTCGGTTGATAAAAATGACATACCCGTTGCACAGGCATATTCAATGCAAGGATAAAGCCAATATGTGGTCTTGCCGACACCTGCCGCACCAATCATCAGAGCGTGGACATCGCCTGTGTCAACCATTGCGGTTGTTCCTTTCCTGCTGTTCTTACAGCCAACAACTATACCTTGTTCAGTTGGTCTGCTTTCGGGATTTGTACGCCATTCATCAGGTTGGAAATCAATCTGCTTGTAGGTTTTTTTGACTTCCTTTTTGGTCGCCCAACGAACTGTGCCGTATTGCCCTTGTCCAACTGTTTTATTCTTTATTCGGTTGAGTGAATAGTGATTGCCCACCATAGAAATAATTATGAACAAGGCAAACATTGAACCTGCAACAATAATCAGAGTTATAACACTTGACGGCATATTTCATCAGTCCTTTCACCGTTTAAAATATCCTCATTCCAGTCTTTATGAGTTGGAATGAGGATTTCATTTTGAATATTCAGTTTGTTCAGTTTGTCGGCTATGCGTTTTTTGGCGGTCTGTCCCGCCTCGTCATTGTCAAAACAAAGAAAAACATTTTTGATATTCGGATTGTCATTAAGACATTGAAAAAGCACCATATCCGAAACGGAGCAGGATGCCGCATAGCTGTGTTCTTGCCAGTTTTCCTTGTGCATTGAAATGTAAGAAAGCATATCAATGGGAGCTTCGAATAAAAATATCTTGTCGCTTGTGCCGTTAAAGTGAAAGTTGTACTCGGGCTGACTGCCTGCAACATTTCCTTTATACGGATTACTCGTCACCGGTCCTCTCTTATGTGCGTGACGAGGTTTACCGTTTGAATCATAGCCGACAAAGACAGCATTGTGATAATCGGCTGACTCATAAATCATTTTCTTCCGCACAAACTCAAAAAGCACATCCTTGTCAATGCCACGAGTCAACAGCAGATAAGAAAAAACTCTGCTCATTCTGTCATTTCTCGGCGGCAGTTCAAAGGTTTTATGCTCTTTTTCTATGGGCGGTGATGTTATGATTTGACCTCCACAGTTATTCAAAAGCATTTCCACCGCTTCGGCATAGTCCTTGTTGTAAAATCTGCGGACAAAATCAATCGCATCACCGCCTTTTTGTTCATACTGATGATACCAGAGGTGACCTCTGATTGTAACCTTTTGCGGGCCGTCAAGCCATTCATACTCCGAGCCGGATTTCCTGACTTTCTCACCATGACTAATTAAAAAATTAGCAAGGTCTGTTCGCCTTGCCTGCTCTCGCTGTTCTTTTGTAAAATGAATGTAAGTTGATATTTTAATCACTTCCTTGTATATATTTTTCTTTTCTGCTGTAATATCTTATAGTGGGTAGTTTTTTCTCCTATCACTGTGACAAGAGGCACCTGTCAGTGTTTGGGTGCAGTTGCTCTTTGGTGGTAGATGGATTTTTTGATAGACAATTTTATTTGTATGTGGTATGATAATTTTAAATAAAAGAATGACAAATTGAAATTTGAAAACCATAAAATTATGAGTGATTATTGCTTTCCATAGGTTATCAATAAAATCCTCCAAAAGCCTTGAAAATAAAGGATTTATCGCAGTGTGTTCGCCTTATCCCTTTATATGATTTCACACAAGTTTACTCTTTCCCTGACTGCTTATAAGGGCAAAATCAAGGGCAAGAAAATCTCATAACAAGATATAACAAAGTGTGGCAATCGGAGAACTGTGACATATGTGCGAATATATTATAACGGAGGATTTTTTATGGACAAGTATATTTATGATGAAAGCAACGGTCTTTGGTATGAATTGCATGGAGATTATTATATTCCTTGCCTTACTTTAGCAGCCGAAAAAGAACACAAGCCTATCGGCTTATGGGGGCAGCGACACAAACGCTATTTGCAGGAACATAAACGGGCAGTTTACATCACGCTTCTTGCAAGCGGCAAGTTGAACAGTTACCTTGCCGACATTGACAGGCAGGCGCAGGATATGTTTTCTCGGCTGGTAATGGAATATGTCGATAGGCAGGGAGTGGCGGAACGGTTAAAGGTGGAAAATCAACTTTTATGGGTACAAAAAATGAACAACATTCGGGTGTGTGTACGGGAAGTTGTAGAGCGTGAGATAATTTATTCATAGGCATAAGGCGGCACTTCTGCGGTGTGTGGGAGTGCCGCTTAGACCTAAACAAAGGCATTTCAGGGGATTGAAACAGCCTATGCTTTCGTGTATTATTGAGTAGGAAAATCAGATGGAGAAATCGGAAGTTGTGTGAGAAATATTCTGAAGAAGAGGAAAAAGGTTATGAAAATAATTTTAATCGGGATTATTGCAGTACTTTTATTACTGCTTATCATATACATCAATCACCAAATTCATTTAAAGCAGGAGACAGCGTTGCGTTTACCGTTAGGACAGACGGTGGAAGTTGACGGACATAATATGAGTGTCTATGTTGAAGGAACAGGCGACACAACGCTTGTCTTTATGGCAGGTGGCGGAACCTGCTCTCCTATACTGGATTTTAAATCCCTTTATTCTCTATTAAGTGACAAATATCAGATTGTGGTTGTAGAGAAATTCGGATATGGCTTTAGCGATATTGTTGATAAAAGCAGGGATATTGATTCTATACTTGAGGATACAAGAGCAGCGCTTGCCGGAGTAGGCTTGACTGCGCCGTATGTTCTTTGTCCTCACTCCATGTCAGGACTTGAAGCTTTGTATTGGGCGCAAAAGTATCCTGATGAAGTATCGGCTTATTGGGCTGGGGATATGGCGGTTCCAGAATATTATGACAATATGAATATCAATATACCGCTTATGCACATTGCAAAATGGGAGGCAAATATAGGCGTAACCCGTTTTGTTCCAGGCATTTCGGATAGTGATGCTATAAAGTATGGCACATTAACAAATGCTGAAAAGGAAATCTATAGAGCAGTTTTCTACAGTCGAACAGCAACTGTAACAATGATAAAGGAAACTGAACACGTAAAGGAAAACGCTGAAAAAGTGAATAGCATGGGTGTTCCTCAACTGCCAATGTTATTATTTATATCAAACGGTTCTGGTGGAACAGGTTTTGATGAAGAAACATGGAGAAAAATTCCTATAGAATACATATCACAAGTTGATGGAGGGGAATATATAGAATTAGACTGCCCGCATTATGTTCATGATTACGAATACAATGCAATAAGCGAAGGTATTGTCGCATTCCTTACCGTTTGATCCCTTCATTTTTGCAGGATACCTAGTAACAATCTTTGCTTCATTATATTAAGAGGATGAGGGCTTATGAAAAAAGGTAGAATTATATTATCGGTTGTCCTAATTGTGTTGATTGGACTCGGTTGGACTATCCAAGAAGAAATCGCTTATAAGGATTCAAACGGCAAATGGGGATTCGTAAACAACGACGGGAAAACTGTTATAGAGCCGAAGTTCGATGAAGCAATGAGTTTCTCTAACGGATTGGCAGCTGTTAGATCCGGAGATAAATGGGGGTTCATTGATGACAGTGGAGAGCTTGTAATTGATTACAAGTACTCTGACGGTGGATACTTTACTAATAACGGAATTTGCTTTGTCGGGTTGTCCGATGAGCAAATGCACATGATTTCTTTGAGATTTTAAAAGGAGTGAACTATGATGGTGGCAAAAATAATAGCATATGTCCTTATAGGTATCTTTCTTGGGCCAGTGGCTTCGCTGGCTATAACACCATTGTTTTGCCTCTTAAGGAAGTTGTTCTATGTTCCATTTATTCGTAAAAGTTTACAAGAAAAAGCTGAAAGAAAAGGAAATGTTGTAGAAGCCCACCTTTTGAAAAGTCATAATATTAGAAATTATGATGCCGACGGCATTGGAATGCCGACCATGGAAGACATGGGAACATATAGCTACGAAGTTAACGGAAAGTCCTATCGCTATCGCCTTCTGTCAACTATGGGTATACCGAAAACTATTACACTGTACTACATAAAGAATCCCCGAAAAGCAACATTGGCCAATGATTTAGGTAATTGGGAATCTCCATGGCTCAAGTATTATCTGGTAATCGCTTTGGTCGTTGCAATAGCAACGGTTGCTGTCGGGATGATGATGGGGTGAAAACAAAATGAGCAGATTGTTTGCAAACAGGAAAAATGGTGAGCGAGGGGAAATAATGATTGAGGGGATGATTGTGATGGTTATTACCATGTTCATTCTCATCTGGATTCTTGGGCTTGGCTTTTTATATTATCAAAGATATGTGACTACCATAGTAAGATAATCTGATATAAAAATAGTAATATGTACGACACCGCCAGCGAGTAACCGCTGTGCGGTGTTTTTCCTATCGGCTATCTCTGTCAATGGATTTTTTATGCTGTCTTTGCGGCGGTTTCTGCTTGTTGCGTTCCTGTATCTCACGCAGATGTTTTAACACGCTCTGCTTTTCGGGCGGTCTGTGCTGTTCTTTAGTGGCGGCTGTCGATTTCCTGCTGACTGATTGCAAGGCAAAGCTGAATCGCACTTTTGACCTCGCCTGCGTGTAAAGTGGAATTGAATAGACGAAATTCAATCGTACCCTTGTAGAACACGCTGTGAAGATTCAAAGCATGGTAGCGTGTGTCATCATAGTGTCGGTAGCTGTAATCCTCTCCGTCATACCACATTGACTTGAATTGTTCCATAGACATAGGAGGGCGGTTATTGATTTCATCAAGAAAGCGTGTGTCCATCTTCTGACAGTAATGTTCCCTTGACACATTCACTTTCAATGCCTTGTAGAGCAAATCCTCTTTCGCCGCCATAATGTTTACGATATTGCGAAGTGTTTTCGGGGTATGCGGAGCCGCATTAATATGGCAATGAAGACCACAGCTTGAGTTGACTCTCGCTCCTGCGCCACGAAGCTTTCTGACTAACTCCTGTATCGTTTCTATATCGTCATAGTTGCAAATCGGAGTGACAAATTCAACCGAGTACAGAGAGCTTGCATTCTGCCCTGAATGGTTTTCGCAACGAACACTTGCGTCACGCATAATCTTCCACATCCTGCTGTCATTATCACGGACAGAATAAGCGTCATAACAGCCGCCGACATGAGTTGCGTCTGTATGAAAATAACCGGCAATCACTTTCGCCGCAGTACTGCGAGTGATGCCGGTCATTTCAATTTCTATTCCGAAATTCTGATTTTTCAAGTTACCACCTCGGTATTTTCTTCCTGTGGCTTTGGCTTTTTAGGCTTGGGTGTTTTTACCTGTGAACCTTTCATATCAATAAACTCTCTGACATTTGCAGGAACATATTTAGCGTACAGAGAGTCCACAGATTTTTCAAGTTCTTCCTTGAAATCCAAATCACGCTGTGACATATACAGCCTGATTGCATTCAGCTTTTCATCATCGTACATTATGCTCACGCTTGTTTTCTTCATTAAAATCACCTCGTCATTTCTTCTTTTGATTTACATATTTTATATTCGGTATCTTCAGCCACTTTTCACCGACCTGTCGCATTTCACCGCCTGCCTCGTTGTTGCCGGGAAACAACGACGCCTGTTGGTCGAGATATTGCTTTGTGCAGACTTGACCGTAACCGCCATACACATAACCCCAGCCGTTTTTGTATGCGTTCTCGCACCACTTGACAAGGTCGAGATTATTTTTCTTTGTCTTATCAGTAAAGCCTGCGGTACTGATTTCAGCGTCCTTGATTGACTGCATCATCTTTTGGAACTCGTCATACTTTATCTCCGTTCCGAATTTCTGATTGACGGTTTTTATCAAATCCTCATCAGACTGACTCTTCTTGAAACAGGATACAAAGTTTTTTACAAAGTCCTCATCCTCTGATTTATCAGACAGAGAAAACAGATAGATAACCTCTGCCTGTGTGTTATAGTCGGACAACTTTTTATTTTTCAGTTGATTTTCAACCTCTGTCACTGTGTCGTTAATAAGCTGTAGATTTTCCATCTGCTCGGCTGAAATGTTTGCTTGTATAGACTGGTTGAGCTTGTCGGTATCAATATTCATACTGCCGTTAAAAATTGATACAACAGCAACAATCGGCATAACCACAATTATGATTATGCCGATTATTATACCGCCTATTATTTTTATTACCTTTTTATCTGTGAGCAGTGCAACTGCTATTTTCTTTAGTGCCGCTCCCATGGTAGCACTCACAAAATCACCTCCGTAATAAAAAAAGCCAACTGATTAGTAACTCAGTTAGCTTTTAAAGTTATAAAGTTATTTATATTTATAAGCGTTATAAAAGGAAAATAATGTTGCTATCATCTATTGTATTTACATTTTGTTCCTAATAGAATCAAGTTGCCTTACAATATTTACTAATGCATTTTCACTTTCTGTTAAATTGGAATTTTTATTATCCGTATAACCCATCATATGTGCATATTGAGTTACAAGCATATACTTCTCTTCAAATTTGCGTTTTTCCTTTTCAAATGATGAATATGAAATAATAACTTCATAATTTTGTTTACATGTATGTTTCCATTCTTCTAATACTATAAATTGAATAGATTGATTAGGTGCAAGCATACAACCATCAAGTTTAATTTCTTTATCACCATCTCTTACTAATTTTAAAGTTGGCAACACAGAAAAACTATTAATTATTGCTCCAGTTTTACCATAGTTTTTTATTTTTAAATAAAAACATCTATCACGTGGATCTTTCACCAAATTTGCAATGATATATGGTCTACTCTCTTCTAATCTTGCAGTTTTCATTTCATTTATAGATTTTCTATTCATTATTACAATAATAACTGTAGCAACGACATATACAAATGTCAGAACACACATTATAAATCCCTGATTTTGATTCATCCAAGTAATCATTTTTTACCTCCAAGACGTCTTTTGTTTTCATATAGAAGGAAATTATCAATATCTCGTGGAGAACATTTTTCCCCATATTTTTCAAAAATATATTTCCTTAGTTGCATTGCCCTCATACAAAAATCTACATATACTTCATCACCCTCTAATAATATTTCTTTTCTCTCTTTATGGACAAATCTAGTTATACTTCCGGCAGCACGACTATCATATATAAAAAAGTGATTTGGCAGATGAAAATGTAAATATTTTGATGCTAAAGAATGCTTTTCTAATTTTGTGATTTCAGTAATTTGATTAACTAAGAATTTGTGTACATATAAAATCTCTTGTAAATTATCAAGAGAAACTTCTGTGGTAGATTTTAAATATTTTAATTTATCATCTAATTCAACACCAAATTGCAAAAAATGAGGTGCAACAACATCCGAATAAAAATCATCGGATGGCACCGATTTTTCTTTTATTCTTTCAATTGCTGCTGCATAACTTCTTCCAATTAACCATATTTTACCTATAATTACATTCTCGTTTGTATGACTAGGATTTTTTAGACACATATCATATAGAATTTGGTTACCAAAACTCCAATAATCATAGTCTTGTGTTCTAAAATTTTCATAAACACTATTTGTATATGCTTCTAAAACTTTCATATAAGTCACCGTAATAATTATAGCATTAATAAAAACTTTTGTAAATCACCTACCTCCTGCACTTCCAAAAATTTCAGCTTTGTATTCGGGAGCCTGAACAAGAAGCAAATACCTCTCGTTTCCGCACCTATACAGACAAGTGCCACGCTCACCGAATTTGATTAGGGCATACTCGTTTTGTTCTACCATTAGCGCATCTTCAAAGTCCTTCGGATTGATATTACCGGGGAAGAATAAGAAGTGATGAGTCGGGATTGAGAACAAGGGTTTTGTGTATTCCTTAACGCTCGGAATCAAAAAATCGTCTATGTTCTGACTGGCTAAAATCACGGCTGAATCCTTTTTGCGGACACGCTTCATTGCGTTGCGTATATACTCAATTGCTGTGAGATTTGAAAGGAACAAATATAGCTCGTCTATTGATGCAACGGTGTTGCCCTCACCTAATAACTTGTTGGACATATAGGAAAGAATGTTGAACAGCATTGCATCTTTGAGTCTTTTATTAGTATCAAGCAATCCCTTAACACCGAAACAGAGGAAACTGTCGTCGGTAATGTTGGTGTGACCATTGAAATACTTTGATTCTGAACCTACACACATACTATGAATACCCAGACAAACCTCCTGCAAGATTTCTTCTGTATAAAGATACTTTCGCTTGTGGTCGTAGGTCATATATTCTTCCTCACACAAGTCGTAAAAATCACTCATCACAGGAAAGTCGGACGGTTTCTTTGTGCTGTAATCAGTTGTGTCGGTTATGCCGAATCGTGCGTACAGCTTCATAATCAGAATTTCTATTGTATCAAGCTGTGCGTCCGTGAAATCCTTGTAGGTTCTGAAAAAGTCTTTCAAGAACGCAATGTGCTGTGATAATCGGGTAACTTTGTTAAATGCAGGCGGTGCGTCTTTATCAAGTTCGTCCTGACCGTCATTCCACGCTTTTGGTTCTAAAGGATTTATCTTGTATTTTCCCGACATAAAATCAATGTAGCAACCGCCGAGGGCATTTGTCAAATCCTCATACTCCGCTTCAGGATCAAGGCATACGATTTTCTTTCCGCTTTCACGAATATTTGTAAGGATAAGTTTCAATAAATACGATTTACCCTGACCTGAGTTTCCGAGAATAAAAATGTTACTCGTTGTCTTATCCTCTGTTCGTCTGTCAAAATCAACGAGAATATTAGTGCCGTACTTATCTCTGCCGATATACAAACCGTTTGGATCTGTCTTACCGCTAAAATTAAAGGGAAAAAGATTTGCAACTGAAGAAGCAGGCAACACTCTTTCATACAATCTTCCGAACTGGTTACTGCCGATAGGGTTTGCAGACAAGAAGCCTTCTTTCTGTCGTAAAGTCAGACGGTCAACTTCAATCTTGGAGCGTGTCAGCTCCATTGCAGTATCAGTTTGCAACTCCTTTAATTTCTGTTTGCTCTTGGCTTTAAGTTCGATGAACACGGAGCAATGCAACAAAGCCTCTTTGTTCTTCCTCAGATTTGCCATAAGGGTGACAACATCCTGCAAGTTGCCCTGTGCTTCAATGGTTTCGTTTACATCGTTACCGCTTGATTTGAGCTTATTTTTGCGTGTTGCGTTCTGTATGATTTTACGCTGTTCCATACTCTCCACAAGTCTGTGATAGATGCGGAGAGTTACTCCGTTTCTGTCTGCAAGCTGTGAAAGAATCGCCTGTTCTTCAGTTGACGGCGGATATTCACGAACCGCCCATACACTGCGGTATGAGTCGCCGACAATGTAGTGATCTGTCAAGAATTTTATTGTTGACGGCAGAATCATATCAAAGAAATCTTTTGTGTAAATTTCCTCTGCCTGTTCTGGTGTGAGCACCTTTGGTTTTCTATTGAATAGTCCCATAATTTTTACCCCCTTTAATTTCGAACTGCCAACACAAGTATGCGGTCATCTTGATTGTATCCGTAACAGGTTGAAAGCGTTAGAATCTGCTGACCGTAAACAGGTGTAATTCCTGTGTCGTATATGGATTTCTCTTTTGCATATTCAATTCTTGAGTTATAGCTTTTTTCCGTTCCAACTGTTGTGAATCTGTACCAATCATCATCGGATTTTACTTTCATAACAGAAAAGACGGAGTAAGCAAATGCCCCGTCTTTCGTTTCGAGCACAACTGTCGGATGTTCCGTAAAATAAGAATAATCGGTATAGTTGCAGAGGTCTGCAAACATTGTGCCGTTGTTCATATGGTGTCCGTAGATTATGAGATTGGTGCTGTCTGCTGAACATCTGCTGTCCAGAAACGGTGTACCGCTATAGCTGTACTCGCCGTAAAAGTTTTTGTTCAGATACTTCTGCGGATTACTCGGTGTATGCATAACAGGGTAATTAATATTTGTGTCTGCTATGCTTATCCAGCCGAAGCATTCGGAATTCATCGAAATGAGTTCCGATATTGAATGAGGTTCGTAATATGTCGTGAAATACATAGACGATTCGTCTTGAACATCATTATCACAATCACTGACTTTTAATAAATTTGGATTTATGAATTGTTCTTTTTCAGTATCATTACCTGTCGATTCCTCAGTAACAATTTCTGCAAGGTTTTTAAAACTTTCATTCTCTTTGTACTCTGTAAACACCTGCGAAAATATTGAAACCATGCAGGCAATTATAACAACAGAAAATACGCCTATCACAATTCCTATTTTGATTTTTTCTTTATGCTTCTTCATAGGTATGCTCCTTTTCATAATACTGTTCGCCGTCATAGTCGGGCATCAAATCGCCGTTCATACTTGCGTCAAAATATATTGCAAGAAAACGCTTGATGTCGGCTTTCTTCATTCTGGTTACTTCAAAGCCTTGGTCTGAAATAATCTTCTCAACTCTGTTTGCTTTCTGCAAAACATTTTCGGATTTTGAAGATTTACACCTTGCGATAAACAGGAACTGCCTTGCGGTTGAAGTTTCGGTCTGAATGCTGTCGAGAAAGTCAAGGTCTTTAGCAAGAATTTTTCTGACCTTTTCGTTCTGTTCAGCTTCAATTCTGCCTTTGATATAGCTTTTGTTTGTATCGAAACACTCGCAGGAATCGGTACAGGTGATCTCAATATCCGGCACAGCAGAAAGCACCATCATCAGGTGGCGCACCTTGATTTCGATATTCGTGTGGGAAAGCACAGAAATATTTGTAGGCTGAACCATATAGAAAATAAATTCTTCCTTGCCGACCTTTAAACCATTTTTCGTAAAGGTTTTTATGCCCAGCAAGTCCTGAACGGACTTGCCTTTTCGTTTTTGCTTTTTCACTTTTTCTCCCTCCAGTAAAAAATTTGTTGTGTTGAAATAAAATACTTCACAGCATAGCGGATAAAATCAAGAATTGTTGTATCTTCAAGCCTTATTGACAAAAACCCGAAGCAAAGTGTCACTGCAAGCGGTACTATTATCCTCGTCTGTGCAAGTATCAAGATTGATAATAAAAGTGCTATGCTCATAATTGCAAAATCACGTAAGCTCCACAGCCATAGATTGGCGGTAGCTTTGAGGTTCTGCGGATATAGATAAGTTGTCATAATATAAATTCTCCTTACTTTGCCGCCCTTGCAACACTTCTTGTCAGGTTCACGGCAGTTGTGGTTGCGTGAACAATGCTCGTCATATTAACCTTAACTGATGAATCAAGTCCGAACTGCTGTGCAATTCTAGGAACTTCGTTTGATGCAAGCATTATTCCAAGTCCTAAAAGCATATTGCCGGGGAAGGTTAGCAACCCGAGGAACAGCAGAGTTGTCTGCATAAATGCCGTAAGGCACAGTGCCGCTATCTGTTTCATCCACTGATTAAAGCCGTCCTGATATCCTCTCGGAACGCTGAACATATACAACGCACCTACCGCCATTTGTATGAGAAGGATTCCGCCTCTTTTGATGTTGGCAAAAAAGATTTTTATTACGCAGTAGGCAAAGGCTATCAAACATAACAGATTCAGCAATCCGAATGTTGTCTGGTTTGCGACTGCAAAACTGCCCTCTAAAACACTCGTACTCTGTCCGGCTAAATCAATGCTTTGTTGCCCTGCCATTATAGATGACAAGTCCTTTGAGAATGTGTTTTGCAGGCTGACGCAAAATTTATACAGTTCCACAGGCACAACGCCGAACAGCGAACAGGCAAAGAAACCTTTTAAGACATTAATTGCAGTTGTCTTTATGTTCGCTCTGCCGTTCTGATACTCTATTGCCACATCAAACACGGCAACAACCGTCCCTGCGGCAAACAATGCCCAGCCGAAAAGCGTAAACAGATTTATTGTCGCCTGCACCCATTCAAGGTCGAACACATCTGCTCCCATATTTCCCATCATCGTAAAGAAGTCTGCAACAGCGTTGTATATAGTTTCATAAAACCACTGAAGCATCGTGTTCCATATAGCATTTGAGATTTGCTCACCGAGGTAATCGAACACACCTCCTATGGCACTTCCGATACCACCGATAAAATCTCCTAACCAGTCAAAAATATAAATCACCTCGCAAAAGGCTGTTATGACTCAACACAACAGCCTTTGTTTTTATTGTTATTAGAGTACCGTCCAGATGTATAGCGGTGCAGTCAGAGAGAACACAAGACAGCCGAAAAGAATTGCCGGCGCGGTGAATTCAAACTGTCCGTGCTTGCGGTAATCGAGATAAGCAGTAGCAAGTTTAACAAAGAAAAGTATGGCAAGAATCATATCTACCGCAGGAAAGACAACATTGTTTACAACATTTTTAATCTGTGTTTGAGCCGATGTCCATGTGCTTTCGATTGCTGATGATACATCTCCTGCGGCAAAGACTGTTACTGCCGATATTCCGAGCATTAACAGTATTACTGATACGCCTGATAACCATTTAATTAACTTAGTTCTTCTTGATTTTATCATTTTTTACCTCCGATTTTCTTAAATCATTCTCCGATATATATCTGACTTCGATGTTCAGTTTTTCTGCAAAGCGAATTTCTGTTTTCATACTCTCAGTTATTTCATCTCCGAAAACCCAAACCGCATCACAAACCCAAAGCATAGAAAGTCCTGCGTTCATACCGAGATTCCTTTCTTTATCATTTCTGTCATCTAAAATCAGCACATAAAATGCGGTATGAACGGAGCCATACCGCACTCTAACGCATAACGGGCATATCGTTTTGCGTTTTCAATGTTTACAGATACATTACCGCCCAAAGGCGAACAGATATACACCCTGTGCATTATTCATCGTCCTCATCTTTCTTTTTGAATTTGATGATGAGAAATGCAATTAAACCTCCGACAGCAACAGAACCTAAGCCAATATAAAAGCCAATATTTGAATCGTCGCCTGTCTGCGGTTTTTCAGGTTCAGGCTGCGGATGAATTGTTACAGTCTGATTCTCATCTTCAATGTCAGCGTGTCCTGCAATTTCTGTTCCCTCACGGTAGAGAGTTTCAAACACAACAATTTCTGTTTCTTTGGTAATTACAGAACCGTCAAAGGTAAAGGATACTGTTACTTCGCCGTCTGCTGTTTCGGGTGTGAATGTTACTTCGGAACAAACTTCTTTGCCGTCAACAAGAAATGCCTTGCCTGTTGCTTTGTCCATAAGCACACCGCTTACTGTGTATTCTTTTCCTGCTGTGAGATTCTTGTAGAAAACAACATCATCAATGGTAATATCACCGTTAGCTGTAAATTCCTTTTTGCCGTCGATGCTTGCCTTTGTGCCGAATTCTGGGATTTTAACGGTTACGGTCTGCCCTTCGTCCTCAATATCTGCGTGAACTGCAAGCTCTTTATTCTCACTGTAAAGGCTTTCAAAAACAACAATGTTCGTTTCTTCATTGATATATCTTGCATCAAAGGTGAATTCTACTGTTACACTGCCTGTCGGTTCATAAGGTGTAAATGTGGTTTCTGAACGGATTTCTTTTTCATCAATTAACAGCGGTTCACCTGTTGCCTTATCCATAAGAATGCCCTTAACCGTGTACTCAACAACATCTTCAAGAGTGAACACATCTGTTGCGCCGACTTCCTTTTTGCCGTCAATAGCAGCTGTGGTTTTTAACTCGGGAATTTTATCGTTCTCGACTGTGATTTCGATAATTTCCTCATTCTCTGAAATTGTTGCCTGATAGCTTTCTTCATTAGGGAGATAACCATCTGCAGGCTTTAACTCACGGACAATGTATTCGCCGTAAGGAACATTTTCAAAAGTTAAGATTCCTTCCTCATTTGATTCGGATGTCAGAATTGCAGTTTCTTCTGTGAATTTGGTTTCATTAATACTGAACAATCCGAACAATGCACCACTAATAGTTTCTTCGGTTTCACGGTCAATCTTTAAGCCTTTTGTTGTGCCGTAGATGATTTCATTTCCAAGCGGTTCACCGTCATTTACAGAGATATGAACAGTTGCTGTATCCTGTCCTGCATATTCAAACACAACAGGGTATTTTTTATCAGAGAGGATATAGTGGCTGTCTGTGCTGATTTCCTTAACATAGTAACTGCCAATTGGTAGGTCGGTTGTGAAATTCGCCTTACCTTTTTCATCACAGGTGATGATTTCAAGAAGTCCGTCCTTTGGAATGGCTGTTCCGTTTAAAGCCTTTAAATCTTCATCAGCGTAAAGTCCGAATGAAACATTCAGAATTTCGTCATTATTGCCGATATTGAATTTCTTGTTCTGTTCCAGCACTTTGGTAAGGTCGATTTCAACCTTTTGTCTGTCGTTTGTAAATGAAGTTGAGGTGTTGGTCAACTTTTCATTCTGTCCTGAGTAGGTAAGTTCAACCGTATGAGGTTCGGGATTGATAACTGTTCCATACGGAGCAACGGTTTCAACAACACGATATTTACCGAGGTAAAGCTGTTTGCTTGTTGCTGTGCCTTTCGAGTTTGTTTTCAAAGTTGCGACAAGCTCGTCTTTCTTTGCTCTTACTGTTCCGTCAGTAGTTGTGATGTCCTCATCAGCATAGATTTCAAACACAGCATCCGACAAACCGCTTACAGAATATTCAGACTGATAGATGGTCGGAAGTACGACATCATTTCCGTTTTCATCAGTATATCCACCGCCGATTGCCATTACGTTCGAGAAAATCTCACCTGTCTTTTCAACGGTAATTGTACCTTTCTGAGGTGTGTTTTTCTTCTCTGTTTTTACGATTGTAACGCCGTTTTCTTCACTTGTGTTTTCTGCCGTAATGTCAAAATATACAGGTGTGCTGTCGAGAAGATATCCGTAAGGAGCCTGCACCTCAACGACTGAATAGCCTTTGCCGTAGGGCAGAGTTTCAGGTGTGATGAGATAACCATCGCTGTTCGTGTAGAATGTGTCAATCTCTGTAACATTCGGATAGGTGTATTTCATTGTTACCTTGTTTCCGTTGGAATCATAAATCTGAAACCCTGCGCCTGCATACGGGATCTGCTTTCCGGTTTCGCTGTCAACCTTTACTATCTTTACATAGCTTTCAAGACTTGCGTTATTGATGAGGTACTTGTAAGTCTTATTATTTTCAGAAATAAACACATCAAAATCAGCAATGAACTCCGTACCGTTCCAGCCTTTTGTTTGGTGAACTGTGTATATGCCATATGGCAAATCCTTTGTTTCTGCAAAGCCGTATTCATCGCAAGTTAAAATATCACGCTCTGTTTCTTTTGCCTTGCTGTAGCCTCCTGCCGATTTCAGATACACCTGAAATTCTGCACCAACTTCGGGAGTTTCAATTTTTGTACTGCCGTCATCGGTGTGCTTAATTATTGAGATTTTGCCCTTTAAAATATCCTCGGTTACACTCATTGAAATGCTGTTATTTTCAATGGTGTATTTCTTTGCTTCTACACCGATATGATATTCGGTTTCGTCAAGCAGATAACCCTCACTCGGCTCAATTTCTTTCAGAGTCCAGTTGTCACCGCATAAATAATAGGATGTTGTAAAACTGCCGTTCTTGTCTGTGGTGTATTTGTCAACCAACTTGCCGTTATTGTAGATACCGTAAACTGCTCCTGCGAGTGTTGCGTCACCCTGTGCAGTCTTTGTTTCAGCATCTGTTTTTGTAACGGTAAGATTCCACTTCTTCAAAACATTGTCAAATGACCTCTGCGTTACCTTGTTCCACTCAATCGGTGCAGTCTGCTTTTTGGGAACAACATATCTGTCAGCAGTATCAACTTCTTCAAGCGTATATGGCTTGTCACCGCTTACAAGGACATTTTCAAATTTTGCAATGCCGTCAGCATCTGTTGTTGCGTACAAATCAACGCTTGCACCGCTGAGTGAAGTTCCGTAAAGGTGGAATTTTACACCCTCGTTAAAATTATCCTCACTTGTCTTTACAACTTCAAGACTGCCTTTTTTGAGAATATTCTCAAAGGTAACGGTTGCAGTTTTACCGCTTTCAACCTTAACGGTCTGCGATTTCTGCGTTTCGTACTTACTGTCTGTAATTTCGGTAACGGTGTAACTTCCGGGAACGAGGTCGGTTAATTCAAATTCGCCCTTTGAATTGGTTTTTACAGTTTGGCTGTAACCATCACCTTTGACGGTAAACTCAATATTTGCAACATTACCGTCCTCGGAGGTTTTGACCAGTTTGAGATTACCTGAGCTTGTCTTGACCTTGAAATATGCTCTTATCGGGTCAGCATCATTTTCAACGCCTGTGATTACATCCTGCAAAGTTGCATCTCCATATGGGATAAGGGTTGTATTTCCTACGCTCGGCATTGACTTTACAGAATTGAATGTTACTGCATCGTTTACGGGTGAAGTCGAAGTCAAGGTCAGCTTGTTGCCGGATTTTGAAACGGAAATTCCACTTGTGGTTTTGAAACCGAAATCCGAGAGAATATTGTTGCTGTCGGTAAGCATTAATGTGTACTTTCCGTCCGAGTATTTCATCTCATAGGTTTCAGCCTTCGAAGCGATTGCACTTGCAAAGCTTGGAACAGTTGAATAATTTGAAAGGCTTTTTGAGATTGCATTGTAAACCGACTTAACTCCGGGATTTGCACCGCCTGCACAGATACCGTCAATGAACTTTGTATTCGTACACTTGTACCCGTCAGCGGTACTTCTGCATCCTGAAACAAATTTCCATACAATCAGCTGAGTAGCTACCCATTTCTGATCCTCTGTTCCGCTTAAGCTTTTTCCCGAACCGGGTTTGCCGTAAAGCAGAGCAAGATTGATTGCTTTCTGCTTTGCAGAGCCTATATTCTTCCAGACGGTTGAACCGTCCTCGGTCAGCGTATTGCCTGAATAGAGAGTATGACCGGGTTCAATGCAGTAGGCTTCTTTGCCATCAGCAAAAATTTTGCATAGTTCTTCGCCGGGAGTGCCGACTGTGTAGCCGTCACTGACTGTTGTCTGCTTATATCTGATTATGTTTCCTGCGCTGTATATGGATAGGTAAACTTTTGATATTATCGCCAGCTTTTCCCCCCATTCACACCGTGCATGCGACTTTCATCGCACACGGCGTTCCATCATAAATATAAGATTATTAGATTAGTAAACACTTCAAAAGAATATGCAAAATTCAAATTAGTTTGTTATGCGCCATTTTTCTTAAACTATTTATCTTTTTAATTTGTTTTTGGTTAAGGTTAAGTTTTGATAAGTATTTGTCTATTGTTGCTTGTTTCACGGCGTGGATAAGTTTGTGAATATCATTGTGAAGTATCACAAGATTTTGGTAATTATCCTTACCGCCAAATTGTTTTAGTGTTTTATGATGACAATGAATTTCATCATAATCAAGAATTATACCAAGCACAGCACACTTGCCATATTGTGAAGCATAAAGCGAAATTTTATTGTCTGTAAACTCGATACTATCTGTGCTTTTGTAGCCATATAGCATTTGCTCCATAACCCAAAGAACGTAATCATCAAATTTAAGATTTTTGTGAATTTCTGCTCGTCCGCTTTCTGTGTATTTACAAATACTTCTCTTTTTGTACATAGAATTTTTGGCTTTAACATATGAGATTGGTATTATTGGTTTATCGTTTACAAATCTAATTTGCTTACTTTTTCCATACCGCTCTTTAATATGCTTGTTCTTAATAATTCCTGTTCTTTTAACCCTTTGTCTTAACCTGCTTTTAACGACTGTATCAATCCTTCTTTGGATTTTCCTGCAATCAATACTGATACAAGTGGCAAAACAAAAATAGTTTTGAAAACCCTCTACCATTTGATTGTATTTCTGTATTTCAAATACAGCTCGCTTTTTATCACTCGGTTTTTGGATTTTCTTTATTTGTTCAATCAATTTCTCCGTAATTCTTTCACGAGCTTTATCGCTTACTTGAGAGCGTACAATGTACTTGTCTCCACGTTTTACGGCTTTTAGCTTGAAGCCTAAAAAATCTGAATAATGTCTTTTTAGATTAACTACCTTGCTTTTTTCTTCTGAAATTTCAAGCTTTAATCTATCATAGAGCCACTGTTTTACCGCTATGAATACTCTGTCAGCGTCACTGCGCTTCCTACAGAAAATTTTGAAATCATCTGCATATCTTACAATATACATTTCTTTCAGATTAGTCTTTTTCATTGCGGCATAGGCTGTACTTTTAATAGGCGTTCCGCTTTTATTGATTGAAGTGTAGTATTTATGCTTTGTAGGAAAGTTTTCCCATTGTGAAGAAATCCACCAATCCAATTCATTGAGCACAATGTTAGATAGCAGAGGAGATAATATCCCTCCTTGCGGCGTTCCGCAATTTGGGTATTCCATATCTCCGTTTGGTAGAACAATAGGTGCTTTCAGCATTGATTTTATTATGCAAATAAGTTTCTTATCTCTTATTCCTATTGTCCAGATTTGATTGATTAGTTTGTTATGATTGACATTATCAAAGAAACCCTTTATATCAATGTCAACTACAAAATGCAATTTCTGCACTTGTATCATTTTGCAACATTGTGCTATTGCGTTTTCTGCTGACCTATTTGGTCTGAAACCATTATTTCTTTCATGAAATTTGGCTTCACAGATTGGTTCAAGCACTTGTAGTATACATTGCTGCACTAACCTATCAACTATTGCGGGTATCCCTAACGGTCTTGTTTTGCCGTTAGGCTTTGGAATTTCAACACGTCTTACAGGTTTGGGTTGATAATAGTTTAATTTTCGCTGTACTATTTCTACATATTTATCAGTAGGTATTGATTTTATATCTTCTATAGTACATTTGTCCGTGCCATACGTTTTACTGCCATTGTTTCTTTTGATATTTCTGTATGCAAGCCGAATATTCTCTGGAGATGAAATTATCTCCATAAGTTTATTGAAAACTTTTCCTTGCTGACTATCTGCATACAAATTATCAAAGGTTTCCTGTAAACAGTAGTATTCATTATGGCGTAATTTTGCAACTTTTGTCATAGGCAACACCCCTTTCGGAAATGTTTTTCTTTGTCATACCCGAAGCTATGAATTTGTTTACCTATAACTTTCTTATATTTATGACTGGTGGCTGTTCATCCACCGCTTATTATCCACGGTTTCATTGGTCGTGCCACCACTCTCACGGCAATTAAAGGTGCTTATTGTTCTTCGTCACCACCGCTTGATTAACAAGCGTTATGCCGCTTTCTGCGTTCCGATAATTCTATCTGTACATACAACTTTAGGTGCTTTGCTATGAGCCTGTTAGCTTGATAGCGCCTGTAACACTATATGGTTTTTCAGAGCTACGATTTTTACTAAACCACACTAACTGCCTTTTTCAGACAGAAGTACATTTCTATACTTCCTACTTTTAGACCCGTACATTCGCAAGTTCGTCAGACCTTTTTACAGTCATTCTCACCATAGTTGTTTTATAGACCCCCGGCATATAGGTAACACAGCTCACCTCTGAGCCGCTTTCGTGAAAAATTATATATTTCCTTACGGTTACTCTCTGCCGACTTCACCGAGCTTCTGACCCCCATATTACTATGAACGCCAGTCGGAGTATCAGGGGAAGCGTTTCGGGACGTTACTCCTTCATTCCACTTACTCGAATTATCAGTTCTCCTAAATAGAACTTTACGTTCTTTATTTAGTGCCTAACCTTTTCAGTTAGGAACGCATCGCACCATAACAGTAATCAAAAGTGATTGTAACCTTATCACCGCTTGCCGCACTTACGGGGAGTGCAAACATTGTTCCGAATATTACGGCAACCGCAAGGAAAAGTGCTGTTATTCTTGTGAATTTCTTATTTCTGATTAACTTAGTCATTTTAAAAATCCTTTCATAAAAAATATGGGGCAAGATTTTACCCTTGCCCCGATTGACGTCTTATTCTATTTAAATACAATCATAATTTCATCGCCTGCCCTTCATTGAAATCTTCATCTATATCATTAGACTGTTCACTGCCGTCTGTGATATTTACATACTCTCCTATAATGTTCAGCGCTTCACAGTAGTTTTCTGCATCCCTTATTCGAGTGCACATCATTTCTGCCTCGTCAGCCATACCGTTTTGTTCAAGGGTGTGGCTTGCAATGCCCATAAGATTGAATATGTTTGAATCACAGCCTATTAATGCACAGTCGGGTTTTACCTTTTTCTCTTTGTTCTGTTCAGGTTCAAAACCGCCGAGCCTGTTGTCTACATAGTCGGACAGCCACATTCCTGCAAAGGCTGTATATGACTGCAATCGCCACATTGCCAGCTTGCCGATGTCGAGGTGGACATCTTCAAAGGGATAGAGAATACAGGTAACGCCGTCACTCATGAACACCGAAACATTCTCAAACTTTGTATTGTCAAGAAGTATTCCCTTGTCCGTGAGCATTTTATTGATGCCGTCCACCCATTCCTGTGTTTCACCGCCGCATCCCTGCAAGATGAGTCCTTCCTTGCCGTTCATACGGCGGAGGTCTGTTAGAGTTATTTGGTTTATTTTCATTGAGATCATTCCTTTCAAAAAAATAACAGCACCCGATTAAGAGTGCTGTCTATACTTTATTTAGCAGTAAACTACATATATTTTGTTGTTTTCTGCAATTACATTGAATGATAAGTCGCTTGGAGCAATGCCACTGCTTTGGTAGTAGTAGGCTGCATACTCAACATCACTTTTAAGGTTTGAAGTCAGTTCTGAAGTGCTGTCATAGTATGATGTGTTTGTGGGCGAGAACCAGCTTGCGTTGCCTGTGTTCAGTGAGGAATCGTATTTCATTCCAAGCTGCTGACCGTAGGCTATGCAGGCACTCACCGCATACTGAACATCAACCGTTTTTGCTTTGGTAGGCGGTTGCGTCGGTTTTTGCGTTGACTTTTCTGTCGGCTTTTCTGTAGGCTTCTGCACAGGCTTTTGAGTAGAATTTTCAGTTTCTTTTTTAGCAGTCGATTCTGATTCAGACGGATTACTATTCACTGTATTCTTGCTGTTGTTCTGGACCTCGGATTGTGTTTTCTGAATCGGATCCGTTGCCGAAACAACCGCCGAATTTTGCCCACTGTCGGCTTTTTCTATGGTTTTGGTATTCTGTCCCGAAGGCTCTGTTTCTTTTGAAACGGTGGCTTTTTCGGTGGATTGCATTGTTTCGGTTGTTGCCATTTCAGAACTTCCTCCAGATGCAGAAACACCCACGGAAGTTGAAACCGTGGGTGATAAAGAACTGTTATACATTTTTTCTTCTGCCGTACAAGCTGTGAATGTTCCTGCCATTAATATTATGCTTATCATTATTGCGATTTTCTTTTTCTTACTATCGCCGTCCTTTCAAGCACTAAGTATATCCAAAGAATTTCAAATGTCCAGAGCATATTCTTAAATTTTATCGCAAAACTTTATAATTTCATTCTTTCTTTGTTCCACTGCCTCCTTATACTCTACTGAACACAAGCCTAAACTATCGCAACACTCAATCTCCAAATGTCCATAGAAGTGTTCGATGCTTTCAATAACTCGGCTACATTCTCTCATACTTGGACCAGTTCTTAAAGCTATTGAATATCCTTTCTTTCCGCTACTTATGGTAGCATGAGGGTCATGAGTGTTACACCAAGGTGTGCACCTATCAATAAAAGCCTTAAATTGTCCCGGAATGTCAGCCCAATATGAAGGAGACACTGATATAATAATATCTGCCCATTCATACTGTTGAATTATTTTGACTACATCATCATCTTGAATACATTTAGCTGTATTATGACAATTTCTACACCCTTTACAAAAACTTATATCAAAATCATCAATACAAATACTTCTGACATCATATTTTTCTTTCAAACAATCTGAAACAATATTTACTATTTCAGCAGTCGCGCCATTTCTTACTGGACTACAATTCATTACTAAAACTTTCATTTTATTTATCTCCCGAAATTACCATTCAAATTGAAAGATATTATACATAAGTCTAGAGTAAAAGTCAAGGCAAAATCACATACTCTGCGTAAAGCTTTCTGATTCATCTTCCGACATATCCTCGGTTTCCTTTTCACTCTGCTGTTCATCAAGTGCCTGATGATACACTTCCATAACCTTGCTGTTTAGCATATCTCTTGACTCCTTTGAAATCGGGTGAGCAATCTCGCTGAACTTCGTTTCGCCGTTTTCATCAACATAGTTACTTGCAGGCATTGCAACAAATAAGCCTTTTCTTGAGTTCATCACTCTGATTCCGTGAATTGCAACCGCACCTCCGACAGTAACGCTTGCGAACGCCTTTGTGTTGCAATTATCAATATCAACGAGCTTATCAATTCTTACCTTGATATACGGCAGTTTCTTTTTCTGATTATTGTTTTTGGTTCCTTTGTAATTTGTATTCTGTGCCATTATAAATTTACCTCCGATTTAGTGTTTCTGCTTTTCTGCCCACAGCAGAGAAAGATGTAAAAGTGCATCTCTCTGTTCTTCCTCGGACAGGCTGTCAAGGAAATCTTCAAGGGTGAAATTTTCCTCGAATTCTTCTGCAAGTTCGTTACAGTTATCGCAGATTTTTTCTCTCCTGACAACTACCGAGCCGTCATCCTGCTGGGTGAATGATAAAACATCGTTGTATCTGAATCCGATTCGCTGACGGATTACAAAAGGGATTGTAATTCTTCCTTTTTTACCGAGAACTCTGTATATTTTAAGCACTACTCGTCCTCGCTTTCCGCAAGCTCTGCTCTGCACTCATCGCAGATACAGTTGCTACAATTACACTTGTCATCAAAATTTTCGCAATCATCATCGCACCTCTCAATTAGAATTGCTCCTTCCACAGCTGAAATCTGCACAGCACAGTCGGATGTGATTCCTGATACAATAAGGGCATCAAGCGGTATGCTTACATAAATTCTATTTTCCATTGTTAATAATACACTCCTTCAAAATTTGTTCTAAATCAATTTGTTGTTCGGTTGTTAAGTCAAGCAGGCTTAACTGTAACGGCTTGTTTCTCTGCCTTTCATACATATCGTAGTTGCTGATTAGCAGTTTGGGGAATTGTTCGCCTGCGTTGATTCGCTGCTTCATATTGTGAAGCCTTGTGAAATCAAAGAATGAGTAACCGTCATATAAATTGCGGATTTCTTCACAATCGTTGTATGATACAAGCCATTTGCCTTTTGAATTTGCAAGCGTGTTTTTCAGCCTCAGATGGTCATCCCAAGTGAATCCGCATTGATAAACATACTCGCTTGAAAAATACGGCGGATCGCAGTAGAAAAATGCGTTTTCTCTGTCATAATGCTTGATTAATACCTCGAAATCCTGATTTTCGATTACCGTATTTTCAAGTCGTTTTCCAACTTGCTCTATCAGTTGAAAAAGGCTCATTACTGAAAAAGGCTGACAGGCAAATGATTTTCCGCCACTTGAATAACTGTATCGTAAGAGTTTAAGAAACATTACGGCTCTGCGCAAATCGTAGTCCTGTTTCATTCTGACATATAGCTCTATGATTTCTTCTGCTTTCAAGTCAGGCAGTATAATCTTCGTCAGTTCCAATTCTTCATCAAGGTACTTATCGTCAAACTTTTCCTGTCTAAAGAAATCCCTGATTGCATTGAAATCATCCCTTGAATTAAGCGGATAAAATCCGAGTTCTTTTATGAAAGCCATAGGTCTGTCACGCATACAGCGAAAAAGGTTTACAAGATTATGGTTATAATCGTTGTACACCTCGAACTTATCAGGCTTTTTCTTGCCTAAAAGTACGGCTCCTGAACCTCCGAAGGGTTCAATATACCTTTCGTAATTCAGAGGAAACAGAGCGTACAAAATATGAAGGATGGATGTTTTATTACCCATCCAACTCACAGGGGTTTTGATATTCTCACTTCCTTTTCAGAATACCAATCGCCCCTGAAACGACAAAAAGCCGTTGATTAAATTAAAAAATCTAATCAACGGCTTATATATAAAAACCAATACCAGTCGTTCGGAACGATTGATATCAGTTGTTGTTATTTAATTTTTATCATTTACTTTTTTGATAATCTTCCCGATTTCAGAGATTACATTTACTGTCACAGCATTTCCAGCCATCTTGTAGAGCCTGCTGTCGGATAGTCCTGTTGCTTTTGCTTTGTCGAACTGATCGTCCGTGAAACCTTGTAATTTCCAGCACTCCCTCGGAGTAAGTTTTCTGATTCTGCCGATATGGACTTCTCCGTTTGGCTCAACAAAGGCTACTGCAAACTTTTCATTGTTATCGAGAACAACTGAATTCTCTACAAAAACTCCCGAATGTTCAGCCTTTCGGTTACTGATTCCCGAATCCTGCCTTGCAGTTATGCACCTTGCAATTTTTGTCAGCTTCGGATCGGGATTCAGGTCTATGAAATGGACACGAGTGTCCATTTCATTAGATTCATTTCGCCCGACCGGTTTGACACTTTGTGTCAACGGTCGATGGCTAATTCTATCATTTTCCCTTTCAGGTAAAAGATAGAATACAGCCTGCGTTGCGGAAGTTGTCAGAGTATGTGCTACCTGACTGCCGACTCTGCCACGCCTTGAATTTTGTCCAGAAAAAGTAGTATCAATGCTGTCACCGGGATATGCGATCTGATAACCGTCTTTGGTCTTAGATTTTATCAGCAAACCGAATTTTTCAGTATCTTCAATAAGATAAAGTCCGGAATGGCCGCCGAAACCGCCCGAACCACTTGTCAGCGTACAGCTTAGTCCTTTTGATGAGTAGATTCGCTCACCTTGCGTTGGCTTTTCTTTGTATAAGAGCTTTTCCGCTTGCTTGCGTGAAAGATAATACTTCTCCGGCACATTGTCCTCAAAGATAGCCGATAATGAACACTCGATTTCGTGACTGGGGAACTCCGAAATTTTTGCTGTTAAGTATCTGCCAGCACACATCATACCCCTCGTCGGTGCAAGCTGTGCTTACTCGTTTCCAACCGGAAGCGGTTAAAAACTCGCACGCTATGCTGCACCTCCTCTCCCCAAAAAGCTTAATGCTTTTCGGGGACCCTGTATTCAATGTATTGAGGATTGTTTCAAATGTTTTGCCTGAGTCATGGTTAAGCAGACCGGGAACATTTTCGAGGAAGAGATACTTAGGTTTTTTAACGGCAGAAATTCGAGCAATCTCGAAAAACAGCGTTCCTCTTGTATCTTCAAATCCTTTTCTTGCTCCGGCGATTGAGAAGGACTGACAGGGAAACCCTCCAACAAGAAGGTCGAAATCGGGTAACTGTTCGGGTACAATTTTTCTTGCGTCATCAAAGTAAAGTTCACCTCCTGTATCGTACATTGCTTCATATGCCTGCTTTGCATACTTATCGATTTCACAGTATCCGACGCACTCAAAACCGCCTATGGCTTCAAGTCCGGAACGGAAACCGCCGATGCCAGCAAACATATCAAAAAATCTGATTGCCATAAATCTTCAGCTCACCGAAGATTTATAGATTAAAAAACACCTCACATTCCCATTGTCATTCCGCTATCCTCATCAGGAATTTCATCTTCAACTTCTGATTTAGATTGGTTTTCTGCTTCGGTTTCTTCCTGTGTGAGCTTTCTGAATGAATCCTCTCCGGGAACGACTCCAAGTGAACGACCGTTGTCCCACTCAGGGAATATTGTTCCCATTGAATCAACAAATTTTACTGTTCCTCTTGTTCCTGCCAGAACAGGTGCGTAAGGGTCCTTCATACTGATAAGCTCAATTCTTGTACCCGGCGGATACAATTTCTTTGTACTTTCAGCGATTCTGCGCTGTCTTTCATATTCGTTCAAGTTATACATCTCCTGAAGTTTAGTTGTTTAATTGCATTGTTTTTTTTGAGTGGGACTTCTGATTTTATTGTCATAAAATCAACCTCCGTCTTTTTTTCTGTTTGTATTGACATTTTTGTTGTCAGATAAATGTGAGATTTCATTTTCATCGCAGTCATCATTACGCCTGTCAAAATTAGGTTTCTGACGCATCTCTCTTTCAAACTTTCTGAGTTCGGGTGTGTCGGTAAAATACATTTAAAATCATTCCTTTCAAATTTTTTGCAAATAAAAAAGGCAACCGTTCTAATCAAAAAAATTAAAACGATTGCCAAATAAAAAAAGAGCCAATTACTATATCTCTAAAATAAGAAATATGATGATTGACTCATATATTTGATAATATTAAATTAAGCAGATTAGCGAAAGTAATCAGTTTTCTTTACCTTTAACTAAATTTTGTAGCTTTTCAACATCTTCATCTTTAGTTTCAGAATCCTTCACTATTTGGATAATTGAGTTCATAAGAACATCAAATTGTTTGTCTGTCATATTTTCGAACTCCATATCTTTTCCTTTCCGATAAAACAATTATCACTTCTACCGGAAATAAATTTTGTATATAAGTAATTGAGGCTCATAGAAAAACTATGAGCCTCTTTTGGCTCCCCCAACTGGGCTCGAACCAGTGACATCATGATTAACAGTCATGCGCTCTGGCGAGTGTAGAGGAATGCACATTAAATGTAATCATCAGTGCAATTTTAATTAACCTTTTTTATTTCAATTTCTTTAGGATATACGTTAAATATATCTAAATACAAATCACTCCATTAAGTTGCTAATCAAAAGTAATATTGCGCAACTTATGAATTCTTAGAAATTATGACTATGCTATATTCTCCATAACCTAAGAGTTTGTCTTTTGTTTTAAGGGGCATGTTAAAAGCCGTTAAATGAGACTTATTAGTTAATTTATCTATTTGGAACATTTCCGATGCTTCTGTGGGTCGCTGGTTTCGGAAATGGTGCGAAATATCAAAGCTGAACTATCTCAAAACAACTTAGTTTTTTCAAAATTATAATTATAATTTTGAAAAAACATTATCCTTTCTCCTCTTTATAGTATGTGGATACCGTTTAATTATTGATGAAGTAAGCATATACTTTTGTTTATATTCACATTCTGTGGACATGGATGGCTTAATAATTTCTTCAATACCAAACATATCTACTGATAACAAACCTATACCAGACTTATTCAGATGCTCAATATTCACATTTTTAATTTTATCTTTGGGTAAAGCCAAATATGAATAGTCTGAAAACATCAAGTATCTTTCTGCTTGTAAAATTCCACTTTTCCAATCTTTTAGCTTTGCCTCAATGGAAATCGTCTTTCCTAAATTTAAGCCTAAAACCTTTCTTTTTATGCGAATTCTATCTCCATTTTGAATTACAACTTTTTCGCTTTGTAATTGATTGATATAGTTAGTAGTTTTAGATTTATCAAAACCAAAGCAATCTGAGATCTCACCTACTGTGGCACTACTTTTGCTGTTTAGATATTCAACAATTGACAATAGATAAAAATCGGTTATTACTGGCATTGATTTTGAAGCACCAATATTTATTGAAACATCGGGAACACCAATTCCCATACGCACCTCTTTTGCATATCTTATTTGATATTTATTTAAATAGTTTTCTATTTGCTCGACTAATTCGGATTCCAACATTCTTATAACCATTCCTTCTTTAATTCTTGTATAACTGTGAGCCATGTCTTAAAATGATTATAATCGTCAGTCTTAAAAATCGGCTTTAGCGCTTGATGATAACTAATAGCATTTTGAATACATGTTTCTATGTAATCAACTCTTTCATTAATTGATTTAAATGAACGCAATGTATTTATCTCTTCTTGTCGTCTATATAGAAAATGTTTTTTTGATAGCGGTTCATTTACGAGTTCTTCTGGTTTTTTCCCCGAACAATACGGACACGAACAAGATATATCTTTTCCTGTTGCAGATGATAAAAGCCTAATGATTTTAGCAGGATTTTTTCTCTCAATAGGAACATTTCTCATCAGTTCTGGGAAATAATAATTTAAGTACATATTGTAACTGTCAGAAGCATTTTTATATAAATCCTCATAAAAGGTTTCAAACCTTGATGCTCCAGATTCAAATCCAAATAGGCCGAAAGCCAAAAGAATAAGACCAAAGCTTCCTATTCTTCCTGCAATTACAGGCTTATTTGTGGATTTTTGTAATGTTAACAATGTGTTAGCATAGTGATAAAGTTGAGACGGATTCGAATTGTTGTCAATACAATCAACATAAATCCAGTAAATATCACTTGGTAACGCAGAAACCACATTTAAAAAATATTCTCTTTCCGTTTTTGATGTAAGGATATCTGTTTTAATACAAAACCCACCTACAAGAGGTGATGTGTTATTAATTTGCCTTAGATAATCCCTTGTTTCATACACTAATTTCACATCTAAAGAAAACCAATTTTCATCGTCTGTAGCTTTGATTTTAACCAAATTAGAATTATTGCTTACATGAAACGGAGCTACAATATAAGTAGGATTATATTGTAGTTGTGTATCAACAACTTTCTTAACATATTCTTGTTTTGAACTTAGCGATTTAAGGTCATCAAGTTCTAATCTATTAAGGCCCTGTGGTGCATATGACAATGAAACTAATCCTTTGACTTCGGAAAAAGTATCATATGCTAATCGCATGGTTGCTGGGTCTATCATAAAATTAGAACCAGAAGCTATAATGTTTTTAAGCAAATTTTTTTGTTGATTTTGATGATTGATTGGGAAAATGTAGTTTTCAACATCATATCCATCTTTTCGATAATCTTCAATTACTGTTTTTTCATTCCATGTACGCAAGAAGAATGAAGGTGAAAAGTCTTTGCATATTTTTGTTTTTACTGAAGATGACGATTCTAAATATTCAAGTATTGCATCAATGTTATTAGGACGATTAAAATTTTCTTTTGCTAATAATGCTGTCAGAAGGTTATCAATTGCATTTGATATATTAGGGATAAATTGTCTTATACTAATTGCTGGTTCATTTATTATTTTATAATACAACTCAGTTCTGGAGTGTACTTTTCCATACGGATTATTCTTGCACAATAATTCATAATATATAACACCTAGAGCATAATAATCAGAACGATAATCAACATTTTTCCCGTCCTGTACTTGTTCTGGTGACATATAAAGCGGAGAACCAATTTCTGCACCTGTACTTGTAATTGATGTGAAATCAATCAACTTAGAAAGTCCAAAGTCAAGAATTTTTATCTGACCAGTTTTTGTTATATAAATATTTGCAGGCTTTAAATCTCTGTGAACAATGTGCTGAGCATGAATAGCATCAACTCCATTTATAATATCTTTAAATATAGCCGTTGCTGCATCAGTAGATATATTTACAGTCTGAATATAATGAGCCAAATCTTGACCATCAACATAATCCATAATTACATATAGATATTTAACTCCATTATCCACAAATTCCCCATCATCCACATAAGAAACTACATTCGGATGTGAAACAGATTTTAACGCCGTAATTTCTCTTGTTATTCTGTTGTCATTACCTTTTGAAAATTCTGTTAATACAAAAGAAAAGCTGAAAATCTTTATAGCATATACCACCCCATTTTTCTCGCAAGAATAGACTGTTCCAAATGAACCACTGCCTTTAAATTCCTTAATTACATATCCATTTATATTTCTACCTATCACAATATTATCCTCCAATCCAATTTTTTGAAATACTATTCCAATTTCCCTGACAATCATCCCCATTTACTATTGCATCAAATACAGGCTCAAGGAATGTCTGTATTTCCGTGATTACAACAGAAAACTCAAGCGTATCATCTTTTATTGTTTTCAAAAAAATTTCCAACGCTTCTGCATATCCTCATCATCGGCAAGTGCAACAATACGCTTAAAGCTATCTCTGTCATAGGGAGTGCCCCGACGCTGTAAGATTTCAAATATAGCTGCCTGCAATTTTGCTCCATTGAATTCAAAAGTCCTTGCCAAATAATAGATGTCGTAAAAATCTTTCATTCTACCTGTCAGCTCAAAGCGTTGAAGTATGGCATCAAACTTCTCGGCAATAGTGCTTTCAAGAGAATAAGTTTTGATTACAGGTGCTTCAAAGTCTGGAAGCTGAGTGTTGATTGTGCGTTTTTCGGCACAGGGGACTATAATATCACCCACGCCTATATCAACATTGAATGGTACACGTACATTTTTTATTTGAGCAATAATCTACGTACTGATACCGTGATATTTTCTTTGCGGAGAAATCTCTTCAAAACCTTTTGCTTGCATTTCTATATAATCGTTACCAGTAGGTGTGTCGATGATTTTATAAATCAAATCTTTAACATCATCTATTGAATTAGAATATCCACGGAGCAGGAAATCAACATCAATAGTAGCTCGACTTTCAAAATTAGTTAAAGTATAAATGAACAATCCACCTTTGAGTATTAGTGTATCCTCACACCCAGATTTTGATAGCTTTCTCAAAAATTCTTCCTGCACAAAAAGTTGCAAGCATTGCTGATAGCTGATACCAGAAGCCTTTGCTTTATTTCTCAGCTTTGGCAAAACGGAAGCTGCTATATCTGCCATTACAACCACACTCCAATCAAGTCTTTCACACGCTTTTGCACTCTCAAAACTTTCGCATATTCCATGAGATTCGGTATATTTTTTTTCGGGTCTTTTACATACCCCTGCACTGCTTTATTAAAAATCTCTTTATCCATTTTACTCATATTTTTCAGAACATCACAAATTGTTCTGTCACGGTCATAAATTCGCACTGTTGTGAAATCGATCTCACCTGTTGTTTCACCAAGCGTAACCAACTCTGATTCAATGCGATATGCTTTAATAAATGGATAATCAATGTTAGTTCTGAGCTTTGAAACATTTCTGTCTATTGCGAAGTTCCACTCAGCAGGATTTCTGTCGCTATACTTATAATAGAAGAGAGCAGTTTCCATACAAAGAACAGCATCGGGAAACAAACTATTGATGATTACAATTTCACTTTTACCTTCATCCTGAATCCAGTGATAATAACCTCGCCTAACTCTTTCAATCAATTCTTCATCTAAAAGTTGTTTTATATCTGCATAATATACTTTGGATTTCGTAAGTTCAGCAGTAGTCATAACATAATTATAACTGCTAAATAGTTCTTTCAAATAAGCAATTCTATTATTCTTTTGCATTTTCCACCTCTACTTAACTACCCTAACTTTTATTATCAAGCAGGCACTTTAATATAAGTATATCTAATTTAATGATAGAAGTCAACCATATTGAGATTAAATTTAATCTTTTAAGGAGTAGTTTACTAAAAACAATCATGTTTTCCACAAAAGTAGAACACATTATATCTTCATTCAATTCATCTTTGCAAACATCTAATTTAGAGTAATTCAAAATCAAAGCTTGCCACATTATGTTGATTGGCAAGCTTTGATTTTATTCTATAACTTTTCTTTGTCATGTATCATTCACTCTCTACTATTGTTGTCTTTCATTCAAAACTTATATAAATTCATCTTTAACCATTCTTCATAATGAAGGATAACTAAGAATTATATGTCAAAAGATCTAGAAGGTTAATATGAAAAAGAAAAAAGACAGTTATGCATCTTCAATAGATAGAATATATGAACATATTGAGAAAGATTATAATATAAAAGGAACGCTTAAATCTGTATTAAATGGCAATCAAATGATGCCACATGACTTGATTGGAACTATATTTTATCAAGAATTGTTTTGTGGAGCAAAATGGTTTAATTGTGATTTAACAGATGTAAGTGGAAACGGAACTATTTTTAAACAAAATGATTTCAATGAATCTAAAATAAATAATGTCTCTTTTCAGTATTGTAGTTTTTCTGATGATATATTTAATAAATGTGATTTTAAGGGAAGCAACTTTGCTAATAGTGATTTTGTGTATTGTGCTATTCAAAACAGTGTAATTTATGGTTGCTCTTTTTTAGGTGCAAGTTTTTACTCAGGATTAATTAGAGGAATGAAAATTCAATCGTCAAATTTTGAACTCTGTCATTTTCACCGGACTAAATTTCAAAATGTTGACTTGCGACAAATAACCCTTAGTTATTGTTTTTTCGATGAAGTAAAAATGGATAATGTATGCTTGCCATTTCTACAAATACCATATACTTTTAATGGATTACAGTATGTTTTTAATACAACAGATAAAATTACTATTTCTTCACATTCAAACGAAAAATCATATCTAACTGTAGATGAATATAAAAATATGATAAATGATTTTATTGTATTTTTTGAAGAACAAAAGCAATATTTCCCTCTAGTCAACTGTTATTTGGTTATTAACAGAGAAGATGTTGCTATAGCTCGTAATAAGACGGGCATTTTAAAAAGTGCAACTAAACACGATTTTCGTTCATTATATTTTTATTGTATACAAGCATCCAAAATACTCAAATTATCTCACAAAGCGAGAATATCCTTGTATTCTGAAATTAATAAAGTATTTTCAGATACCTATCTGACTGGAGCGGAACATCATCAATTCTGCATTTATTATCCTGAAATCAAAAAACTATTGTTTGATGTGCCAAACAATAATCCCGTACTAACACTAACAATTAAAACCAATATTGAACCTGATGACTATGAGAGATTATCTTTATTACTAGAAGCGTTGGAAACTATTTCAAGTACAAATGGCATATATCTTGATAGTAAACATATTGAGATTAGGCATAATTCTCCAAATGTTATTGATTTCTTTTGTTCAGGACAATTTGATTATTTGTTAAGCACATTAAAGAACTTTTATGATGTTTCTATACCAGTAATAAATGATATTGCTGACATTATAACAGTGGGCGGAATGATTGTAGCTTCTACAAAATTCATTAAAAACAAAATAAACTTCCCAAAACCTAAAAAAACAAAAAATATACGAAATATAAATAAGGAAAATAGTAATTGTGATATCTATGAATTAAGGGAAGAAATTAATGAACAACATTCGCAAAACAAACAAAATTTTGCTGACTTACGAAATATAAAAACTAATATAGAGAAAGATATATTAAGTAATCTTTTATCCGTTAGAGAAAGGCTTAAAAAATCAGGGATTCAAATCAATGGTGTGGAAGTCCAGTTTTTAAATTCAGAGGAAGATTTATTGGATCAGCTTTATCATAGAAATTTTATGTAGATTATTGGATCCAGAAAGGCAAACTAAGAGTATTGTTTTGACAGAACGTACAATCAGGTCCAAGATGAAGATTGTAACGAGTGCAAATATTTTCACATTCTGTATAAACCTCTTTTAAAAAGTCATTTGATGGTGGAACTACATTTTCCATGTCCGTCCCTGGAATGGGACGAAAAATTGAAAGAATAGGCATAACACCAAGTTGGCATAATTTTTCAATTCCAGAAATTAACGAAGATGTCGATTCTAGACCAACAATTATTAGGCTTCTCACGTTTCCTGTCTTTCCCCAATATGTTGTTGCTTTTTTCAAAGCCTCAAAATATTCAGTTCTTGTAATTTTCCCTTTTCCTGGCATGATATTTAGGGCGTTTTTTTGATCAAAAATTTCAATATTAAATCCAATTTGCGTTACTCCTGCATTAAAATAATCCTTGAGGATTACATGATCTTTAGGAGGTAAACTCATTACATATATTTTTTTATCGCTTTTTGTCCTTATATGTTTTACTATTTCTAGTATTCTTTTACATTCCATATCTCTTGGTTCTGATCCCCCTCCTATAAGAAAATGGTTAAATGTATTTGCATTATCAATATAATGATCTATTACCATAAAAATATCATTCAATGACAAATTTTCGTTGCAAGGAACTATCTCGCAAAACTTACATCCTGCTCCTTGTTTTTTTAGTGAGCATGTTAAATTGTGATGAATTCTTAATCTATCTGTTGCCCAAAAACAAATCCGAGAAAATTTGATGCTTGAATCAGTTGTGTTGTTGCAAAACTTGTCCTCAATATCAATTTCCACAGAGCATAAGGGAATTTTGTAGTAGTAAAGCCATAGTTCATTATTACCTGAAAGATCAATTATCCATGGAGAGAAAAAGCTGAATTTTAATTTTTTAGGACAGTTTATATGTAAATCGTTAAAAATAGTTATATCTACTGCGCTAAAAACAGCATCTCGTATCTCTCCAATCTCATTTAAATGTTCTTTTGCAGAATCTGTTATATTAACCCCCTGGTTTAATAAAGAAATTTTTATTTCCAAAGGAGATTTATCTAAGATTAGGTTATAAAAATCATTTTCAATATCTATTAAGTTTTCATATATATTCAATGTTGTTTCTGGAGAAATAGAAACGCAATTCGTATTAAATATAATTTTAAATAAATAAGAATTAGCGGTTATAATATTGTCTTCCGAGAATCCGTCATAACAAACTTTTTCGATTTCACCACAACTTGATATAATATTATTAAGCATACTGAACGGTTTTTTCCAGGTGCCTTCAATGTAAGAAATAAAGCTATAAGGCACTTGGATATTATCTATTATTTTCTGCTCTGGTAAGTTTTGTCCAGCAAAAGCTAATGTATTCATATATTGTATGCTGTTTAATCCAGCCTGTTTTAAGGCTTTGTTCAATATAGGTGTAGATGCTTGGTATCTTGCGTTTATTTCTACAAATAAAACTTCTTTAGAAGTAATAAGATAATCAATTCCTAAAACTCCTATATAACCTAGTTTTTGCAAATACGACCCTATAAGTTTTGAGTTTTTTCTGATTTGTTCTCTTATTTTTTTAGATATTTTAGAGTAGGCAATATAGTCTGCTCCCAAATACAGTATTTTGTTATTTATTTTTTGAGTGATTTGAATTGAGCCAGGAAAGACAAGTACATCATTTTGTCCTATTAGCAAATGGATATTTATTGGGACAGAATTCTCTATATAAGGAGAAATCAATAAATTCTTTCTCATATATGGAATAATTTCATCTCTATTTGTAATATCTACTATATGTGTTCCGTTACCTCCAGATGATCTTATCTCTTGAAATATCAACTTATTATAATTAGGAAAACAAGAAATAAGATTTAAATCAGAGCCTACCACTACATTTTGAAATGGAACAACATCCACAAAACTTGACAATGCGATACGTGTACTTGATTTATCCGATAATAAATCCAATAAATAACTATTGTTTTTATTTATAACATAGTGTGATAATTCAGGCGAAAGGCATTTGCTAAATTCACTATTATAATAAACTAACTTTATATCGGAGTATTTTTTCTTAAACTTCTTAATGTTGCTTATCCAAAAATCATTTTCAACTATATTAGGAATATTGTGATCAATTCTAATATTTCGACTTTTACAATATGAAATATTATTTTTTTCATTACTACCAAATATAGTAATTGAGCCAATAAATAGTTCTTTGCAATCTTCAATATCAGATTCTCTTGGGCCAATCCATATATAATTCGACATTTTATAACTCCTGTATATTTAATATTATTTCATAGAGAGATTTTCTGTTCTTTTGCAATTTGATATCACTTGTGTATCCTAATGCAACCGCGGCAATTAGTTGTCCCTCTTTAAAATACTTCTCATTAATTAAATCGTAACACGAAAATATATCACAAATCCATAAACTTCCAATATCTAATTCAGTAGCTTTCAAAAGCATATTCTCTATAGAAGCACCTATGGATTGAATATTAGCAATATCGAATAGTGAATCTTTTGATTTAAATATTTTTTCGCTAGGAAAAATATTAAATACTAAAATTAGCGTATCAGCGTCTTTCATAATCTTGTATGTGCTTTCTTCGCTATTAAATTCATTTAACTTTCGTTGAGATAATGTCGGTTTTCGTGAGCGATTTATCCTAAATAATTCTGTGAAATCAGATTTATCATCATCTCTCAAAATATAAAAACGCCACGGTTGTCTATTTTTGGGTGAGGGAGCTTTAGAAGCTGCATTTATTATTTCGAGTAGATATTGTTTAGGGATTTCTTTTTTTATAAAAACTCGGTTACTTTGCCTATCTTCAAAAATATCTTTCATAGTTATTTTCCTTAACAAACATCATTATAACAATAACATAAGTACATTATAATTCTTAGTTATCCTCTTATTGTGAACATTATACCACATTTCGACACAAAATTTAACCCTTTTATCTAATTTTAACTATAGAAAATAGTAATGTATTTTTATGCAATATTACTAATAATATAGTGTGTACATTTTGTTTACACTATATTTTAACCAAACTATATTTGTTAAATGCTCATTTTATAGACTTTTTTATCACTTGATTGCATAATTATCTTATTAAATTTAGGGAGCGTTATGCAAATGGAAACACATTCAGGAAATTTTATTAAACTCACAGAAGAATATCTACATTTTTGTATTGCCAGAAAAAATCTAGATTATAAGACAATCAAGTCTTATTCGATAGATTTGAAACAGTATTCGGATTTTATATCTGACTTTTCGTTAACTTGGAACGATAAGAAATCTATTGAAAAATTCATTGAGTTTATGCATTCAAAGTTTAAGCCAAAAAGCATAAAACGGAAAATAGCCTCTTTAAAAGCCTTTTTTCATTATCTTGAAATTGAGGAAATCATTAAGGTAAATCCTTTTCATAAAATACAAATTAAATACAAAGAGCCTTTTATTCTTCCAAAAACTATACCCCTGCAAACAATAGAGAGGATTATGAGTTATGCTTACTCGGAATATAAGAAACAATCCACATATTTTGCTCATAAAACTGCTTTACGAAATGTTCTTATATTAGAATTACTTTTTGCCACTGGTATGAGAATTTCTGAGCTTTGCACACTTACAACCGAGCAAATTAACTTCAATGATTACATAATTAAGATATACGGTAAAGGATCAAAAGAACGGTTGATTCAAATTTGCAATAAGAATGTTCAAAGACTTATGGACGAATATCGCAATGAATTTTATTTTAAACTTAACAATTACAACTACTTCTTTATCAACAGGTTAAACAACAGACTTTCGGAACAATCTGTTCGCAATATGATTTCTAACTATGCTGAAAAAGCAAAAATTCAACTTCATATCACGCCCCATATGTTTCGCCATTCTTTTGCAACCCTCCTGCTTGAAGAAGATGTTGATATTCGTTATATACAGCAAATGCTAGGTCACAGTTCAATAACTACAACCCAGATTTATACTCATACAAGCATCAACAAACAAAAAGATATCCTTACAGTGAAACATCCAAGAAATAAAATTGATATTGGGATATAAAAAAGCCTTGCAAAAATCCACTTGCAAGGCAATTAGCTTTTTATTCGTTTTTATCATATTCTGTATCTATCACATCCGATATCAGATTTGAAAAATCAACAGCATTTTTCGAAGTGATTACAGGTTTGCCCGTTCTTTCCTCAATATCTTTTCGTGCATTTCCGGCAACTTCGCCGCCCTCTTTTGCTACTTTTCTATTATCAACAAAAGTTTGTGGATTTTTCTCTTTAGAAATTTCCGTTGTAGTTGCTTCAGCCAACATATTAAGAACCAGCTCAAGAGTACTCATATTATCTCTTAAATTTTCTTTCGTCAAGCCTTTAAGGTTTTTATACTGACGCGTTGTCATCCCAGACCATGCTTTCGTAATTTCATCAGTCAGAATTGCATATTCCACACCCTGTTTCACTCCACGAGAATCCCATTCATCAGTAAGTTCTTTTCGCACCTGAATAGCCTGAAGTCTTTGATTTATCCACTCTCGACTATACCCTTTTTTAAGATACGTTTCAAGGGCTCTTTCTATTGTAAGTTCGGGATCAATTGTTTCATCTATTCTTTCTCTGCCAACTTCTGCAAGCCACATTTTAAATGGTTCGGCTTTTGGAGATGGAATAGATTGGATTATTCTTAAGATTTGCTCTGTATTGGCAACATCTGTTTTATAATTTTTACCATCCTTAGGAGATGGCATTTTCAGTTGGTGACAACTTGACACCAACTCACTACCTTCGTCTTTTAAACGCTGTTTTAGTTTATTCCAATATTTACGAGCAATATCGTAACTGGGTTGATCAGTTAACACCTGAACAATATCAACTATGGAAAAATACCAATCTTCTTCCGATTCATTCCATGCAGTACGAATTTTCTTATCTTCAAAAATTTGAATTTTATTTTCTTCACTCATATATCTTCACCCATTTCAATACTAAAATTATTATAACAGACAAGATTTGTAAATTCAATTGATTAAGATTTATTTAGATAAAAACTGCTCATAATTAAGATCAAACACTATCTCAAGTTCATAACCTCTTGCTACTCTGACCTCTTTTATAAGCTGACAGACTATCATTTTCTTTTGCTCCATTGTGGAGTTGTCAAATTCATCTGCCCAGGTTCTGAATTGAGAGTAATAAAAATCAAGCTTACCCATCGCATTTTGCTGATTGGTAAGCTTGTACTTTATGTCACTTAATTCAATTTCTTTTTTATGAAGAATATCATTGGTATTATCAATAGATGTTGACAGCATATCGGGAGTAAATCGGCTTTCTCCGAGAAGCGAGCGTCCTATTTCGGCAGATAGTTCAACTACCTGTCTTTTTAGTTTATCAATCTCTTTTTCAAGTTTCGTTTGCTTTCTCTTGTACTCAGATATTTCAGATTTGTAGCGTTTTTCAAGTGCAATATCCTTTGGTGTTGATTTGATTTTGGCGAGATAATCTTTCAGTGTTGCAAGCACTGCACCGTCAATTTTATGTGCTACATATGCAGATTGTCCGTCACAAGCACCTCTTTTCATAGCTTTATTTGTACAGATATACCGCTGTCTGCGGACTCTGTACTGACTTCCGTCTGCTCTGTCATATCTGTCGATATAGCTTGTTGATACCATCTTCTGACCACAGTGTGCACAGTAGATATTCCCTGATAACAGCGTACTACCCTTAGTGGTTCTTGCAATTTGCTTTTTTTCCTCATTCTTTGATGAGCGCTGTTTCAGTATAAACTGTGCTTGGTCGAAGACATTTTCATCAATTATTTGAAGTTTTTCTATGTATGGCGACTCAACACCGCCTGACACAAAATATCCGCAGTACAGTCTGTTTTTTAGAATACGATTAACCGTATTACACTGAAATTTGCTGTTGTTATGAGTTCTGATACCGTGACTGTTCAGATAATCAGCCATTCTGTATGAGCCATAGCCTTCTTTCACCGTCATATCAAAAATTTTCTTAACTATAACAGCCTCATCGTCATCTACGACTATGTCCATAAGCTCTTTCCCTTTTTTATTGATTTCACCGCTTTTTATAAGTTTATATCCGAATGGTGCAACACCACCGGTAAATTTGCCATCCATCGTCATTTGGTTAAGGCGAGTTTTAACACGAGCTGATGTTTTCTGACTTTCACCGTTGGCTTGCCAAAATCGTATGTAATTCATAAGCTTGTCCACATGACTGTCCATACGCTGTTCTCCTTCGTTGACACTCCACACCTCTATGCCGTGCTTAATAAACCACTCGACAACAAATGGTGTTTCATCATCAATTCTGCCTATTCTGTCAAACATAAAGACAAGGAGCACATCAAATTCTTTATTCTCTGCGGCAGTTTTTAAATCTTGAATTGCATCTCTCTCCCTTGCTGAAACTTTAAATCCTGATACACCCTTCTCTTGAAATTCTTTCAGAATAGTCCAGCCGTTGCGTTCAGCAAATTCTCTGCAAGAGGTTTTCTGCATTGGAATATCGTCTTTATCTACCTGACCTTTTGTTGACACTCTGTACAAACAATATACTCTTTTCATCCTATCAACCTTTCATACGATTTTCGCAAACCAACAATACTACATATTTTTCATAATATCCAGCGAAATCAAAAATAAATCTAAGAAAATCAGCAATTTATTTGTGCTTTCATTCTGTTTTCAAATGTATCTAAAAGATTTTCCAAAACATTTCTTTCAACCTGATCATTTCGGTTGTTTATAAAATATATTGTAACCTTACAGTCATTTACAACAGATTCTATTTTATGTTCAAAATCTATTTCATTTGATGCTAAATCGTTATTGTTCAAATTACAGCACTTACTTTTCATCTTTGCCCTCTTTCTTATTCTTATCTGCTTCTGATGCGACACTGCAAAGGCACATTACCGCTACTCCGATAAACGCACCAAGAAACAAACCTATAATAAAACCTAACATATAAATCTCTCCATTCCATAATTTTATTTTGTTACGCAGGCAACGGCTATGCACAGCACAACCGCTGCCTGCTGTTTATCAATCGTTTTGGATAGTTCTGTATTTCACACTATCCAATTGTCGCTATTTATCCTCGATTTCCTGCGACAAGGAACACATCAGACAGTTGTGCATACAACTTCATTGGAATCTCACCACCCTGAGGATCTCCCAGAGCCGCCCTCGTATGTTGCGACGGTTTTATCACGCTCGACTTTCGACCGGACGGAAGTATCATTATCCCCTCTGCCTGTCATCGCCTTCTTTGTATTTGCCTTACAAAGTCAGAGTCCTAAAGTCCTTTTTAGGAGTTTGCTCTTGTAGCTTGTCCATTCCGAACAGCAGAAGGAAAGTATCTTATGTGCTGATATTCTGTTTTCAAGGTTCACAGAGGTATAAAATAACCCCCTCACTTTATTTGCCGTTAAGTGAGAGGGTTGATAACCATAAAAATTAAAAATTTTAATTTTTATTTTCTATGATTTTTTTAAGTTTTTCAAGGATGCGATGCTTTCTCTTGTTCACTGCTACCTGTGAGATACCAAGCAATTTAGCTATCTCTCGTTCAGTCATATTCTCAAAAAACACCTTTGTGATAATATCCAGTTCTTCCACTGTCAGTTGTTGCAAAGCGATATGTAATTTTTCAAGATCAACATTTATCTCAACCTCACATTCCACACTTTTACTGTCATACGAGAATTGCATTGAATTATCATCAATCAGCCTATTAAGAGAATCTTCTCGACTTGGGACAATCTCTTTGATACTTCCATCCTTTTCTTTGATAACACGCTCTGTTTTCAAGTCTTTTTCAAAATAATCAATTTTTCTTTGACCTTTCACATAAGCTGCATAGACTTCGTCTGTCACTTCAATAAAATGACCGTCTATCCATAATTCTTTCAATATTATTTCCTCCGATTGTTCTGAATTTCCGTAATTTCAGATCAATCGGAGGGCTTTTATTCCTATAAAGCATTTTGCCCTTTCTGCTTTTAACGCAAAAAAGGTAAAAAAAATGCCGACAGGTAATAGCATTAAAAGCTATAACTTGTCGGGATTTATTATGTAATTAAATTATTTCTTTATGTATTTTATCTATTTTCGTTATTATGAGAACAAAGCATATTTATAACAGTCTGATTAATATAAAATGACCCCTTGGCGCCTAACTTTCTTCTCATATTGCGAAAACATTTTCTGATTTTCACTCTTATATTTACATATTTTGTAACACTATGTAAACATTCATTATACACATCAATGATATCCCATATCAAAGCAACAGAAAATGTATTGCACATTTTATCGTAATTTTCACAAATAAAATTATTCAACGGATCTGTTATTTCTTTTACCTTATCATTATCAACGGTACTAAATTCACAAATTGCATTTTTATCATGAATCATATATTCATCCGCTAAAAGTTGTATTAGTATAGCACTTAGCTTTTGATATAAAGGCTTATTTATTTCGTATAATTCATCCGTCTTTTTTTGCTTGCGTTTAATATGATTAATTAATAGCGGAATAACAATTAAAGATAGTACTCCTCCCACAATTGAAGCTATCCAACCACGATCTTTGTCTGATAAACATAAAAAAGCCATTATAGTTGGAACACAAATCACAACTGTAGAAATAATAAAAGTTATTATGTAATTCACAATCAATGCTTTATCACAAAAATCACTTATTTCGTCTAAGATTCTTCTAACTTTTGGGTGCTCATCTCTGAATTTTTCAATTTTTGATAACATTGTATAAATTTTCCTTTCTCTAAAAATTGAGTAATCTTAGCCTCTATTTTGAACTAACAAAATTATTCTATTTATTATTATATTAACAATACTAAAAATAACTACAGAAAACAAGGCAAATATAACCAGCAACCACACAAGGACTGAAAAAGAACTTGTGTAGAGATTAACAAGAAAAGTATTGCCCATCAATGCAAGAGAATTAATATTATTTGAATTATCAACAATCACCGATATGTAATAGGACACATCAAAAATATTATCGTTTGGTATATACTTTGATATTATGAAAATGCTGAAATCCGACAGCAGGAATATTGTCAGCAATGCCGCAGGTATACCGAGAGCTGTTATAATTAACAGAATATATTTGTGCGGTATTGCTCTCAGTGATTTCCAAAAATAATTTTCAGTCAGATTTTCTTTGATATCGGAAACAAACTTTCTGCATAGTCTGTACCATATTTTCAAAGACACGGCACACAAAGCTATAAACAAAATCAAAAGTAAAATATGCTCAAAGTTTTCGATAACCTTTGCTTTTTCGGAAAAATTCGTCGGGTGGTACTGAGTCAAATTCATCTGCTCAATCAGTGGCGCTGAATAAGATTTGTTGTCATAAGCAATGATATTAACTTCGATATTAACTTCGCAGTTTTTGTATTCTTTGTAGCCGGAATAAGGGACATAAACTCTCTGCTTTCCGTCGCTTGATAGGCTGTTTATTATGTTTTCATCTTCATTTATGACACCGCAAATTGTGTAAACTTCATCATTTAGCGTTATTGTTTTTCCTACTGCATTAGTATTAAAAAACAGTTTCAAAGCAAGACTGCTTTCAATGACAGCAACCTTGTCTTTATTCTCCATATTCTCTTTTGTAAAGCCTTTTCCGATTAGTTTATGATTATAAATCTCAAAGTAACTCTCATTGGTAAGAACCGGTAAAACCGTTTCTTCTTTAATGTTTGTTTCTTCAAGCTCTGCACAAAAACTTACTCCATCAAAAGAAATTCGCTCTGACAGTTTTTCAATATCTGCAATAGTAAGCGGTAAAGCGTCTGATTTCAGATTATAATTCATCTGCGTTATAGAGGGTAGCTGACGCAACGCATTGCCGCTGACATAAAAGCAAAGGCAAAAAACACAAATGGTAAGTACTGTAACTAAAACAGCAGAAAAAATTCTCTTCTTTTTCATCCGCTATTCCTCCTCAGCAATATGCACCCTGTCACCATTTGCAATGTTCTTTGAAGTCGAGTACACAACCTCCATACCGCTGTACATACTGTCAGAAGTTACCTCATAATAAAGGTCATCACTCTTTTTGATATTTACGGTAACTTCGCTGACAATGGTTTTGTTATTTTCATCAGTTTTTGCAACAAATACCGTCCCTGCGTTCCCCGTTGCATCAACAGCAGAAAGCGGTAGTAAATATCTGTCATCACGGCTCTGCTCTCCGTCAATAGTACCATATGTTACCTCTGTAACCTTTTTCATGGCTTAGCAACATTTGCTTTTTTCTATGCCATAAGCAATCCGGCAAAATGCCACCATGCCTTAAAATACCATCTAATAAATCAGTGCTTTAATTATTTTTTATTTATAAAAAAAACAAACTTATCCACTATAACAATATACAAACATTTATTTCTGTGTTTTCTCATTGCCTAAGCAAAATTGTTAGGTCGATTTTTTCGGAACGCTTTACTGAATTTCTGCATACGATTAACAATACAGCAACAAACAATAAGAAAATAAATGCCACATTTATTGGCGATATCGACACTGTCATTTCCATAATCGTATTGCCTAACATTTCATAAATTAGTGGGTTTATAAAAGCCGAGTTTAATATTAAAGTGATGATTAAACCTATAATAATTGAGAACACACCAATGCAGAAATGTTCAGAAAAAATGATGTAAAACAGTTGATTTGATTTATAACCTAATGAACGGTATAGTGCAAGTTCTTTTGTTCTACCGTTTATATTGTTCTTTAGCAATATGAAAAATCCTAACACTTCCATAGTAATGAAGAATGCAAGAATTGCTATTAGGATATACAAAGCAACGGAATATTTATCACCGTCAATCAAACTTTGTTGTCTGTATGTAGCACCAAGATGCTGAACATCATCAATAACTTCATCGACATTATCTGCACTGTCAACGAGTATTATATAACTTTTGTTTTTGGATAGATCGCCAGTGGTGGTGTTTGCAAGAATTTTATCCGTGTATTTGTTTAAATCATTTTGAGGAATAAGAATTTGTTTTTCTGAATAAAGAGGGTCGGTAGAACTATATACTCCTACTACTTTTACTTTATGGGAATTGTTACATATATCAGTAAAAACAAGTGATTTGTTAAGCAAATTTTTGCCCGGTATATCACGCATTGTGTTGTTTTCAATATCAAAATCTTTAAGGTTTTCAGGCACAACAGCAACCTCGGTTTCGTTTTCTTTGAATGTTCGTCCTTGGGTTATTACCGGGTTACTTCCTGTGTGTATAAAGTCAAATTTATAGTTATCATTTAAAACTCCGGTCTGCTCGGTAACAGTAAGTTGTGGTGACATTCTGTAAACTGCCTTAATATGCTCCATACCTTTCATTTCATCAATGGATTCTGTGATATAGTCATTTTTACAATTTTCATTAAATTCAATAACCGCTTCACGATTTGAAATATGATTTCTTACCTTGCTGTTTATATTCTCACTTAAAGGCATTGTAATGCTAATGGTTATAAGAATAAGAATAGTTGAAACCACTACAAATAGACAGTAAATCACAGATAATAACTTATTTGAAAGTATGGATGTTTTTAGCAACATATTGAGATTTTTATTTTTCATTTTATTGCTCCAATACTCCGTCTTTCATAATCAATATTCTATCTGCATAATCTTTTACGGCATCGTTATGGCTTACAACAAGCACACCTTTGCCTGATGTTGAAAGTCTTTTAAGTTCATCAAATATAGCAATTTCATTTTTGCTGTCAAGATTACCTGTTGGTTCATCAGCAAGAATAAAATCCGGATTGTTGGATAACGCCCTTGCTATGGCTACTCTCTGTTGTTCACCGCCTGACAGTTCACCGGGATAATGGTCAATACGGTTTGACAAGCCAACCGTTTCTGCGAGGTGTAATGCTCTTTCTTTCATTTCTGACTTTGTTTTGTATTCAGGGTTAATGAGCATTGGTACCATAATGTTTTCATATGCCCTTAAATGTGAATTGAGATGAAATGATTGAAACACAAAACCTAATGATTTCATTCTTACATCTGCAAGTAAATTTTTATTAAGACTTGAAACATCATTTCTGTTTATAATAACCTGTCCTGAAGTACAGTTATCAAGCAATCCTGCAACTTGCAGTAATGTACTTTTACCACTACCTGATTGTCCCATAACTGCAATAAATTCACCTTGTTTAACTGTTAGAGATACATTATCAAGTGCTTTAACACCGTTTTTATAAATCTTTGATACATTTTTAAGTTCAATAGTTTTCATAAAATCACCTCTATCAGTTCATTGCTTCTCTTGGCTGAATTTTGTTAAGCATATGCAGCATAACAGCCAAACAAATTATTGGTATTAAAATTGATATTACTAAAGCAACAGCCAAAAACATAAAAAATATGTTCCAATCAATTACATAAATCATCTGAGCATACGAACCGTACTTAAAGACACAGTTTGTAGTTGCTACAATGGCAGTTGATATTACACCACCAATAACAAAGGAAGATAAAGTCATATAAAGTTGTTCAATACTTAAACAGGCAAAAATCTGTTTATTTTTATATCCCATTGCTTTTAAAAGACCTATATATTCTTTTCTGTCCTTAGTTTCAGTAACTGATGACTGTACCATTATGATTACTGCAATTATGAAAATAGCGGCTATAAAGAATATACCGATTTTACCGAAAAGGTTGGCAAGTAATATTGTAGTGTCACTCATTAACCATTCCGGGGAGTTGGCAATATCATATCCCATAGATGACACTTCTTTAAAAACTTTAGAAATGTTGTCATAATCATCTGCAACCACCATATAACTGTGCAACGAGGGAGTATTCCACCATTTTGATATATCACTATTGTTGTCGTTAATATCAATATCTGACAATTTGAAAGCATCTTTAGTTATAGAAAGAGCTGTATCTCTTGAAACATAAATATTTCTAAACGAACCCGAATTTGCACGAGAACAATAGTATGCACCAACAATATTAAGTTTGATTTCAGGTGAAGTTAAGTAAGCATCACAACCTATACATTGATTATTTTCATCAATTTCATTATAATTAACACATATACTACCATCATGACCTTTTACTGAAATTGTTTTACCTATTAGTTTCGTACCGTCTATGTAATCAAGATTTTTATATTGTATGTTGTTGTCATCATCTTCAAAGGGGTAAAATATACTTGGAACAATACAACTATAAGTTGGTGAATCATCAAGACCTTTTCCTGCAATTACACTTTTATTTTCGTGTTCGTACAGTCCGTTTATATCAACGGAAGCGGTTCTGTTATTTAGTTCTGACTTAATGTCTTTATCATCAGTGTCAAGTATATCATAACAATTTATGCCATATAAACCGGTGCAATCGTCAATATATTCAACATGTTCTGTTGACTTTATTTTTGCAATAGCATCATCTGTAAGTGGCTGCATCCATGGTGAAAGAAAAAGAGATTTAGATTTGTAATCCTCTTTACTCTCATTCATAGCATTTACGGTAACTATTGCAAAACTTGAAATTACAGTAATTGCAACAATTAATAGACAGGAAATGATTTTGATTGTTTGACTGTTTTTGTTGCCTTTAATATATGCCTTTGACAAAAAACTCAGATTAAAAAGTTTCATTTATTCCACCACAATACCTTAATAACGGTATGCTGTGGCAATGCTACCACAGCATACTCGATTAGTTCTTTAATATTTTCTTGACAAAATAGATGAAGATCTAAAGCCACCTTTACTCACATTTTGATACTGTACATAATAAGAACCCTTAGCAAGAGAAGAACCATATGTTACTGTAACAGGTCCACCGTTACTATTTAAACTAAAAGATTTCCAGCCATAGCTAACACCTGTACTATCATTGACAGCTCTTGCTTTGTCATTAGAAACTGTGTAACCATCAAAGATAGTTGGGTAACTCGAAAATGTATCAGACATTCTTCCTTTTCCACCCATAGAAGTTGTTATACTATCAGTAGAACCAGGTATGCTTGCAACAGACACAGTATGCGTCCAAGTGTATGTTTTTGCACTTACAGCTAAAACTGTAAGTGACGAAACTGCCGCAACGATTGTAATAATTGCTACTGTCTTTTTTATTTTAGATTTCATTTCATATTCTCCTTTTTATCATATTTTGGTTTATTTTCAAATTACATAACTGCATTGGACTCAACTCTTTTCTGTAATAATTAGGTTTATCTTCTATTCTTGAAATTAAAGTTCATCATCTTTAGTATCTGTTAATAACATTCTGAACATATCTAGCTAATAATACTCCGGCACTCATAAAAATTCCAAGCATAATTGAAACACCTACTTTTATATAATTCAATCTAATTGTAATTATAGAAATACAAAGTAAAGCAGTAGATATAACACGTGATACTTTTCTATAATATTTCTTTTCTTTACTGTTTAATGGATTATTATCAGAATCAAGTGGTGCTATACGCGAAATCAAAATTACACAAAGTATTTCAATAACAATTAGTAACGTCAGGATATATATATTTGTACAACAGAATAGTTTTATTGCAGATAAAATAATAATGCTTATTAACAATGAACACAAATAGCATCTTGCGGGAGTTTTAGCATGGTAGCCGCCTGCAAACTTGCGAATAGCTATATAAGAAAAATAAAGCACTAAACTTTCAACTAATAAATTAAAGCACAATCCTAAAACAATAATTGTTGCAATATGAAATACTGATGATAAAATAATATATACAGCATACTCATATAATTCATAATTATCTTTACGCTCTTCATCTTTGCATAAGAAGCAGGCAACCTTACTAGACATCAACTTAATCATTTGATCTTCTTAAATCTGTCAAAATTCTTTGGCGTTTTGGGCTGATAAATAAAGAAGCAACCAGAAGAATTTGCATTTGATTTAAGTGCTGCCGTTAGGCAAGACTTGACTCTTTTTTTTACTTTGCTTGAAAATACTTTTTCGTTTTTCATTGTTTTTAGCCTCCTTGTCCTTATCTTATCACATAAATTATTGTTTTTGTTAAATTAAGTAAAACTGGTTCAAATTTCGACAAAAGTGGTTGTTTTACGAAAAATAACTTTTAAAATCACATTTAAACAAAATAAGTATTTGTTTTTTAATAATATGGGTATTATTTCTTTTACTTTGTTCCTAATTTATCTGAAAATTGATTCTATTATAATGGTAATATTAGGACATTGATTACGATAAAATCGAAATTAGAATTTTGCAAAGACGCCCTGAATTAAAAATGAAACAAAACTACCCCTAGAATAACTAATCATTCTAATAATCATATCTCAAATATTAAAAATGGACACTCTATTCCAAGTTTGGAGATATTGACTAAAATATGTAAAAAACTAGAAGTTATGTCAGACCACTTACTCCTTGGCAATATGAAATCAATCGATATTCCTAAAAACATTAAAGATAATCTTCTGTTTTGTAACGAAAAATCATTGTCTCTTATCTCAAAAATAACAGAAATAATATTATCAGAATAAGAAAAATAAGATGACAAATTCATTTCTATAAGTTATAATTTTCTTAGAAGCTTAGAAGGGAGAATATACATATGAAAATTATAATTTGTGATGATGATTCAGAAATAATACAGCAGATTACTGGTTTTCTTGACACTATAACTAAACAAAGAAAAATATATTTCGACATAAGTTCATACAATTGTGGCGACGATGTTATTCAAAATAATGAAAAATTTGATATTGCATTTGTTGACATTGAGATGCCCGGCATTGGAGGATTAACTGCAACAAAACATTTGCAAGATAAAAATCCTAATATCATAATCTTTATTGTCACATCTTTTCAATCTTATTTAGATGATGCAATGGCTCTTCAAGTATTCAGATTTCTCTCAAAGCCTTTGGATAAAAATAGATTTATGAGAAACATAAATCTGGCTATTGACATATACCAGAAAAGCACACAAAATATTGCTGTAGAAACTCACGACAAATTCTATAATATATTTACAAGAGATATTCTGTACATAACAATTGAAAAGCGAAAGGCTTGCGTTGTTACTAAAGACTGCAAATTACAAACTCAAAATAATTTTGAGTTTTGGAAAAAGTTATTAGACGAATATGATTACTTCGCTCAATCGCATTATAGCTACATCGTCAATTTAAAAAATGTGACAAACTTCAGTAAAACAGACATAACTTTATCAGCAAACGGCAAAAATTTTGAACACATACCTATATCAAGAAGATTCTATACTTCATTTAAAGATTCTTTTCAAAAATATATTGGGGTGACGGTATGATTTCAGAGTTATGTTATGCAATCGTTTTTGTAATTGAAACAATAATTTCTATTTTTTATTTTAATAATAAATTCAAACTAAAAAGAAATAAAGAAATGATTTTTCTCGTAGCTTTTATTAGTAGTGTCATTTCTTTTTCAGTTGCAAAATTAAATACTCCTGCATTAAATTTATTGTCTTTCTTTGTTTGCAATTTTTTAATTCTCATTCTATGCTATGAAGTAAATATAAAATCAAGCTTGTTTCATTCTTTTTTATTGCTCTCATTTATGATTGTCACGGAAATACTTGTATTTTTTATTTTTTCCGTTCTATTCTCTGTTGATTTAGACATTTGTTTCAACGATAAATATATGCTAATAATTCAAGCAACAATCAGCAAATTGTTGTATTTTGTTACTGTATATTTTTCAGCTAAATTTTCTTCGAAAGAGTATAAAAGTGATAGATCGTATTCTTCTCTATTTCTTTGTATTCTCCCTATTGCTTCCATAGTTTTTATGTATACATCAATATTTTTATGTATTGAATACAGTGTAAATGAAAATTTTAAATTCGCATTAGTGATTTGCAATTTACTATCATTGTTATCAAATATTGTTGTGTTTTATGTTCATGATAAAACAATAAAAACCAATCGAAAATATACGGAGCTTCTTTTGACACAACAAAAAGAAGATAACCGCGTTTCATACTATGAACTCTTAAAAGAACAAAATGTAAATTCCAAGGTTTTGATTCATGATATAACAAAGCACCTAAATTCATTAAAAATGCTTTCTATGAATAACAATGCGGATATAGTAGATTATATCGATAACATAGAAAATGATTTTGATATAATGAACCCAATCGATTATAGCAATAATGCCTTGCTTAATTTGATTACCAACAGATATTATCAAATTTGCAAAAAGGAGAATATTAGCTTTGAAATAAATATTCAAAACACTCAACTCGATTTTATGAGTGAGCCTGATATAACATCTTTATTTGATAATTTAATTGCAAACGCTACTGAAGCAGCAAAGCAATCTGAAAATAAATTTATCATTTTTTCTATTGATATAAGAAATTCTAATTTTCTCGTAATAAGCGTTTTAAATTCCAGCGATAAAAAACCTTTGCAAGTCAATGAGAATATTATATCATCAAAGAAAGATTCCGAAATGCATGGTATCGGCATAAAAAGTATTAAAAGAGTAGTTAAAAAATATGATGGAATTATAACAATGACATATAATGACAATCAAAAAACTTTCAATACGACAATTACATTCCAGCTTTATAATCCTACCTCCGATCTCGACAACATCTAATTTATAATATTACCGAATCAAACCCAACTGCAAACATAAAATATTTTGCAGTTGGGTATATATTTTTACCTATTAAGTATTTTATACAGCAAACTGCTTTTACCACCCTTATCTCTATATCTTTGTTTAGTTTCTATCAACCCTGCTTTTCTTAAATCCTTAATAGCTCTTCTTACTGTGGCAGGCGACAGCTTTATGTCGCCTGCTATTGTATTTACGGAGGGCCAGCATTCACCGTTTTTGTTTGCTCGGTCGTGGAGGTAGGTATATACGGCTACGGCTCTGTGAGGTAAGTCCATTTGATACAGAAAAATTAATCTACTCATTGCTGTTATCCCCCTGTGGTGGTCGCTCGGTTCTGACGACTACTTTTCTTTGCTTGTCTGCGTTCTGTTCAAGACTTGAATTTTCGGGTTCTTTTGTTGGCTCATCTTGCTGTGCTGATGTTGGTTCATCCGCATCAACAATATCTTCACACTCAGTCTGTTCTGCATTTGGCGAGGTTTTAAGATTTTCATTTTTCTTCTTTTTTTCACCGCTTGCTTCATCAAAATCCGAATCAGTAACAGTCTGTTCAAGATAGTGAGGGCAGTATGTTTGGATTATGTTGTTGAACAACTCCGAACGGTTGGCATAGTGAACCTCACGGTTGCCGCTTTCTGCTATCTGATATTGTTCTTCAAATTCAATGCCCCACTTAAAGAACAGTTTTAGCTTGACTTTCATCGGGTAAAAGCCTGTTTTCATAACAACAAATGTACCTTTTGGTAGTGCCTTTAACTCGTCAGGTGTCATCAACGGTCGTTCTATCATCTGCAAGGACTGTGACGGATCGTTCTTACTTTTACTCACAGAGCCACTCATCACAGTTCTACTGCCAAGTGATTTTGACAACACTTCAGCACTTGTGCTGTTGGGAGCAAAGCCACCGAAGATTGTCAGCTGTGTGTTATCTATGATTACATCAGCACCTTCTTTTCCGTAGTTCTGCTCAAGCTGTGCAAAGGATTGGATAACTGGTACTATCTGCAACCGCCTTGAACGCGAGGCAGAGAACATCATTTCTGCTGATTCAATCTTAGGCAGAGTGCCGAATTCATCGCAAAAGAAAACACAACGGTTTTTAAGTTTACCACCGTTTTCATCAGCAACTGCAAGTATTTCCCTGTAAAGCTGTTGGATAATTAGCGACACCATAAAGAATGTATTGGGATTTTCCTCCGGCATAACAATGAAGATTGCACTTTTCTCCTTGCAAAATCTCTCTGCATCTATTTCTGTATCAAAACACAAAATCTGCTCTAACTCGCTGTCAAGAAAAGCATTAAGCCTTGAAAGTGCCGTACTCATAACAGATGCCATACTCTGCTCAGATGTGTTAAGAGCCGCACCGGCAAACCATTTAGCCTTGTGATTTTCGGGGAGTAAATCCATAAGCTGTTGAAACTGATTTTTCCCTTTCTGTCCTGACGGAGCAAGTAACTCCTGAATGATTTTATAAGCTGAAACAATGTGCCTTTCTTCGGGCTTGCAAAACTCTGCAACTAAAAGAATAGTTGCAGTCAGCAATCCTTCGGCGGAATCATAGAAGTATGAGTTTTCACCGAAAGATGCACCGTCCATTCCGTTTGATATAATCGTCTTTGCAATGATTTTTGCATACTTTTCAGCTTTTGCCTTGTAGGAAAGACAGTCAGGTCTTTCCTTGTATAAATCAAAATATTTATTCACAAGGTGCAGAAGATTATTTCCGTGTGAGCGTGTTGGATTACGCAGGTCTATAACCGAAACATTGTAACCGTAATACTTTTCTGCAATTGTTCCGTAATTGCGAACTACATCGCCTTTAGTGTCCGTTGATAAGAATGACATACCTGTAGCACAAGCATACTCAATGCAGGGATAGAGCCAGTAGGCAGTTTTACCCACACCTGCCGCACCAATCATAAGTGCGTGAACATCTCCTGTTTCAACCATTGATGTGGTTGTTTTCCCTTTGCTCTTGCAACCTACAACTATGCCTTGTTCCGTAGGTCGACTGTCGGGATTTGTTCTCCATTCAGTCGGCTGATAAACAACTTGCTTGTAGGTGTTTCGTATCTCTTTCTTGGTCGCCCACCGAGCTGTGCCGTGCTGTCCTTGTCCAACAGTTTTATCCTTTATACGATTCAGCGAATAGTAATTGCCCACAGTTGAAATGATTATGAACATAGCAAACATTGCACCTGTTACAATAATCAAAGTTATAATTCCTGACGGCATAGTATTTCACTCCTTCCCTTTGAAAAAGCTAAATCCTCATTCCAGTCTTTATGGTTAGGAATGAGGATTTCGTTTTGTATGTTCATTTTGTTTAATTTTTCTGCAATTCTTTTGTTTGATGTCTGCCCGGCTTGGTCGTTATCGAAACATAGATACACATTTTTGATGTTGGGGTTATCTTTCAAACATTGAAAAAGCACCCTGTCCGAAACTGAACAGGATGCCCCATAGCTGTGACTTTTCCAATTTTCCTTATGCATACTTATGAATGACAGCATATCTATCGGTGCTTCAAACAAATATAATCTGTCGCTTTTTCCATGCCAATGAAAACTAAACTTAGGTTGACTGCCTGCAACATTTCCCTTATACGGATTGCTTGTTGCAGTTCCTCTCTTGTGTGCGTGGCGAGGTGTGCCGCTTGTATCGTAACCGACAAATACAGCATTGTGATAATCGGCAGATTCATAAATCATCTTTCTACGCACAAATTCATAAAGCACATCTTTATCAATACCACGAGTAAACAGCAGATAAGAAAAAAGTCTGCTCATTCTGTCATTTTTCTGTGGCAGTTGGAAAGGCTTGTGTTCTTTTTCTATGATTGGTGAAGTTATTGCCTGACCGCCACCATTCAAAAGAATTTCTACCGCCCGTGCATAATCCTTGTTGTAAAATTTACGAACAAAATCTATTGCATCACCGCCTTTCTGTTCGTACTGATGATACCAGAGATGACCTCTGATTGTTACCTTTTGTGAGCCGTCAAGCCACTCATACTCCGAACCGGAACGCTTAACTTTCTCACCTTGGCTTACAAGAAAAGAGGCAAGGTCTGTTCGCCTTGCCTGTTCTCGCTGTTCTTTTGTAAAATGAATGTATGTTGATATTGTTATCACTTCCTTAGTTTTAATATATTTTTCTTTTCTGCTGTAATATCTTAACTTGGGTAAGTTCTTCTCCTATCACTGTGACAGGAGGCACCTGTCAGTATTTGGGTGCAGTTGCCCCTTGGTGACAGGCTGATCTTTTGATAGACAACTTCCTTAATATGTGGTATGATAATTTCAAATAAAAGAATGACAAATTTGAATTTGAGGAAGATACTTTATGGATAGATTTAACGATAGTGAATATGCAATTTTAATAGGAAATTTGTTGCATGATACTCAATACATAGAAATATCTAATATGGGGAAAATGGCTGGGCTTAGGAAACATGCAGAAGTGATGGTTAGAAAAATCTTGGATATTGGCAGTAGTCGGACACTAATGTTAGGTCAGGTAAAAAGGGATTCAAATAATCCTGCGGTAAATAGTGGAATGGACAATCTAGGTGATGAATTAAGTGATAGATTGATTGAAATAATAAGAAAAATAAACCCTCTTGGGAGAGATGGCACTCATACTCAGCATACAGACGAATTTTCTAATATGGAAGTAGAAAGTGTTGAGGACGCTATTTTTGATTTGTATGCGCTAATTTTTATTAAATATTTTTTAGATATACAGGTAAGTATATACTCATCACCTCAAGTGTTACGCATGTTTTCATTCTTGCCACCGATTATTAGATATAAAACATGGAACTATTTGTTTGAAATAGATAAAAATAATATACAAGTAGTGGATAAGTTATGTTTATCTATAATTAAACTTTTTGACAAGGAGACTGCTTATGAATGGCTGGAGAATAACAGTGAAACGATAAAAGGCATACCTTATCCAACGGAGCATGAAATAGAAAAATATTATAAAATTCACAGTGTCGAAGTATTGCCGGGTGTATACCAAGCTTTTGTAAGTCTAAATTTTGATAAATACAGTAATATGTATGATTTACTGCATGATAAAATTAGTGATCCGAGAACATCAGTTAATGAATCAGGGAAGATGTATAAGAACTTTGAAGAGGCTGTTGGGCATTACAATAATTATAGAAGTAGTATGATACAAAATAGTTCGGCTGAAATGAAATCGTTCTATCCTCTTATGGATTTTGTTTATTTGGGAAGAAAAACAAAAAGTGAACTGTTAGGTTGAAAACCAAGAGATTACAATTTTAACAAACTTACACCATTCAAACTATGGAGAATAGATTTGTTTATAAGATTAATTCCTAATAGTTGGCTATGAAACAGTAATGTGTAGGGCACCCCATAAAATTCTGTGTAAATAATAATCCTTCAAGCAATAACAAAACAGCGGATTGCGGTGCAATCAGGCTTTCTGATTTGCCCCGTGTTAACTTTTCTTTCCTGTCTGCAGAATGTTATGCACGCTTTGCGTGAATAACATTCTGCGGACAGGAAATTCTATTCTCGGGGGCAAATCAAGCCGGTATTCTGTCCTCAAATATTATCGATAACTGGCTCAAAACTATGTCCCAGTTTCGACATCTTTGTGTCCAGCGTTCGACAATCTTTTGCGACGCTAAATAAAACATTTTGCACAGGCTGTCATCATTTGTGAATGACGGCTTGTTCTTCGTAATCTGCCTGAACTGACGGTTCAAACCTTCGATAATATTCGTTGTATATATTATCTTCCGAACCTCGGGTGGATATGCGAAGAATGTAGATAGAATATCCCAATTTTCTTCCCAGCTTTTCACGCAGGAGGGATAAGTTTTGCCCCACTTGTCCTTGAACAAAATCAGGTTGTTCATAGCCTCTTCCTCGCTGATAGCTTGATATACTTTCTTGATGTCAGCCATCAGTTCCTTGATGTGTTTGTAGCTGACAAACCTTGTGCTTGAACGTATTTGATGAATGATGCAACGCTTGATTTGTGCGTTCGGAAAAGCCGCTTCAATAGCCTGTCTAAAACCTGTCAGACCGTCCACGCAGAACAGAAATACATCTTTAATTCCACGAGTTTTGAGCTCGTTCAACACATTTAACCAAAATTTACTGCTCTCATTTTCGCCAATCCATATGCCGAGAATATCTTTCTGCCCGTCAAGATTGATGCCCAGAACTACATATGCAGCCTTCGTGATATACTGATGATTTTCCTTGACCTTGTAATGAATTGCATCCATAAAAACGAACGGATATACTGCTTCAAGAGGTCGATTTTGCCAAGCAGTCACATCGGGCATAATCTTCTCGCTTATCTTGCTGACAAGCTCAGGAGAGATTTCTACATCATAAAGATTTTTTATCTGTTCTGCAATGTCACGCTGGCTCATTCCGCAGGCATAGAGTGAGAGAATTTTCTCTTCCATACCGTCTGCATTGCGGTTGTATTTGCTGATTATTTTGGGTTCGTATTCGCCGTTTCTATCCCTCGGAACTTAGATTTCAAGCTCGCCCATCTGCGTTTTTACCGTCTTTTTGGAATAACCGTTTCTGTAATTTTTCGACTTATTGCCACATTCATCATTCGACGTTCTTTCACTTTTCTCATAGCCGAGTTCATCGGAAAGCTCACATTCCATAACCTCCTGAAGAATGTCCTTGAACATATCTTTCATCGCTGTCATAACTTCGTCTGTTGAGGTAAAATTCTGACTTCTTACAAATTCTCTCATCATTTCTGCCGGTGCTTTTGCCATTAAAAAAACTTCCTTTCAAACAATTAATTTTTCTATTTCCATTATTGCTTGAAGGGAAGTCTGTTATTCACTTTTACACAAAATTCTCGGCGGTCTCATGTGTAGGATGAAAATCAACTTCAAGTTTTATTCAACTTACATCTTCAACCCCTGAGCCTGCTTCTTATCATTAATCTTCTGCTGTAATTTTTTATCTGTCCTTTGTACTTTCTGCTTTTCTTCAAACCTCAGTTGATTTTGAATCATATTGCAGATGTAACGCAGGAGATTTAATGAAGAAACTGCAACGCTGTTTCGGTTAGTTTTAAATAAATAATTAGGATACAAAACACCTTTGCTTGAATCAAAGTCTGATTCAGCATAGGTGTTTTCTTCATATTTAAAGGGACTTGTAACAGGTTCTTCGTCTGCATTCTCGATTTCTTCAACCTCATCTTCGGTGAGATTGAGTTTCAACGCTTCCTTGATTATTGCATTTTTGATTGATTTAAACTCCTTGTTTTGAGCAAGAGGTATTCTTTCCGGCACTTCATCTGTGTAGGTTTTGATAGTGTTTTCCTTTTGCTCATACCATAAATCATACAGCTTTGCTATTCTTTCATCACTTGCAAGTTCTTCAACAATGGAATCAACAAGTGACTTTACATCAGGTTTGAGATAACCGTAGACCTTCTTCCCACTTGTCTTTGAAAGTCTGTGGGCAAGTTCCAACAGCTTTTGCTGAATAGATGAGTTGATATAGATTTCAGAATTGATTTTTGAAACCAAATCATCAACAACATACCTCGCCTCTGCTCGTAGCTTATCCCTGTGTTCGGTTTGCTTTTGATAAATACTTATCAAATCCTGACGGAAAATTACTTGTACAAGGTTTGATTTGATGTTTTCGATACCTTTTTCACTTAGATATGCTTCATTCGGTTTTGTAGAATATGCAATCATATGAATGTGAGGGTGGTGTCCCTCGTTATGAAAAGCCGCATACCATTTGAAGTTTTCAGGTGCAATTTTCATATTTTCTGCTATCATATTTCGTTGTGAACGAATGAGATTCATCCATGCATTTGCATTGTTGTAGCCCAGCCTTTCTGCATCTTCTCTCTTTAAAGAAATGATATGTGTCCACACATTGCTCTTGCATTCTGCTACTTCCTTTTGAACTTTCGAAAGAACTATCGGTACACCCTCATCAGTAAATAGACCGTGTGTTGATAGTTTCTCAACTCTCGGTCGTTCTGCAATGTATTTTACATACTTTTCTCGGTCGTTGAATAATTCTGAATGAGTTTCGGCGATACTCATAATCAGCTCGTCTGCATTTCCACGAGTAGGATTATTTACATAATCTTCGTACTCATACAAGTCCTTTGAATCGGGATAATCGGAAAGCAGTTTCTTGATAATATTATTCTGTTGTACGGTTTGCTCCATAAATTTTTGTGTGCTGTCGGCACTTTCAACTCCGTCACGGGTTGCAATATATTTTACATAGTTGCCGATATGCGATCTTCCATTTGGTTTCATATACGGTGACTTCATAATGATTCTGGGCATAGTTTATCCCTTCTGAAACCTGACCGCATCATCAAATTTGTACTTACCACTATTGCGTTTGACTTCATCAACACATAACTTACGCAAACTATTCAGTTGGCTTTCATCAATATTATTCGTTGCGGCAACCACGTGCATAAGCATTGCAAGTTCTACACCTTGCTTGAATAATACTCTTGCAATTCTGTCCTCTGTATCAAGTATTTTTGAACCGATTACAGACTCAAGTGCAGGAGTCAGCACACGGCTGATGTTCTTTGAGTCCAGCCAGGCGATATAAAACTCAATAGCACTTGAGATAAAATCACTCCTTGAAGTAGCGTTTGTTCTTGAGATTGCATTGTCGCAGGCTTTGAGTAAATCCTGATTGATGTACAGTCCTATTCGTTTAGAATCCTTATCCATTTTTCATCTTTCCTTTCGGTAACACTTTGAGTATTCATAGAAATCTTCGTTAAAACGGCAAAATCGGGCAGTTTGGAATACAATCGGTAACACAAAGATGAAAATGTAACACCTTTGAAAAGTCCCGAACGGCGTTGCCGGTCGGTGTAATTCGGCATATCCGTGCCTGCACGGAATACGCCTTTATCCTGCTTAAATACCTACCCTCGAAAAACTGCCCGATTTGCCGTTTTTACTTATTCTATAACTTCGCCACAAATCGCCTTAATTTGGTTTTATTTAGTTTTCGGATAACGTTCCGACATCTCATTAAAAAGCCGACACGGGGCGAATGTGGCGAAAGTTTCGCCGATTATTCCTTATTCATAACCTTGCCGTTTACAACTTCAAAATTGCAGTCGGTATATGACAAACCGTACTCTTTAACTTCACGGCTTAGTATATTAAACATTTCCTGCTCCAAATTCAGAGAATTGTATTTCACATCATCATTTAATGTGTCATAGCATATCCACTCTTTGCTGTCGGGAGTATCCTTTACAAGAATGTCATACCCCATCATCATACAATCAGGTGTGGGAAATATTATTGCATTGATTTTTACACAACCTACTGTGAGAGATGCAAATAACTTTTCATGCTTGTCCTTTGAATTTTCAGAAAGTATTTTTCTGACCTCGGCTGACGAAAGATACTTCTTAAAAATATATTTATCTCCAAGTTGCTTTTTCAGTTTCTTTCTCTCATTCACAATTTCATACCTCCCATATCAAAACCTTCATCGTCAAATAAATTCGGTTCACTGTTTTGTTCTTCCACGAATCTATCTGCGCTGTTCTTCACTGCATCTTTAAACACACTGTCATCAAGATTGCAATCATGGTAACCTTGAAGGACTGTGTAATAGTAATTGCTACTCGGCAATCCGAACTTTTGTTTTAAATCCATAATGTAAACCATAGCAGACAATTCTTCTCCGTTATTCATCATGACAGGAACATCCTGTTTAAAATAGTGTGAGGGATAACCCTCGTATCGGTCAAGTCGCATTTCATCAATAGGTTTTATATCCCATACAGCAACGGGAACGGATTTTCCTTTGCAAGGTGCGATGGTTGCATATGCTCCGGTCGGCATACCTTTGAACTGCAATTCATAATTATCTATCACTCCTGTTCCCACAAGAGTTGCAGTTGGGCAACGATATGCCATTTGTTTTAAATTCAAGTTGCTTCCATAGGCAACATATAACTTACTCATAAAAATAACTCCTTCTAAAAATTTTTACATTCTCATAACTAAACCCGAAGTTTCTTCCTGCCGTTCAGCAGTTTCAACTTCGGGTTCTGAATTTATATTTTCATTTGTACTGTTCTGCAAGACCTCAAGTCTTTTCTGTGCAAGTCTTTCCTTTTGCTTTTCAGCCTGTGCAGGATCTTTCCACGCAATATTGCCGTCAAGATTTTTCAGGAGATGATGACGGGCGGTTTTAAACTCGTCACCGATAAGTCCTAACCTCAACAACCAAGTACGGAAAGTATATTTTTCGTTATCCGATACTGTTTTTGTATGTCGTGCAGACTTTTGAATTAAAGCCTGATGACTTATTGCAAGGCAAAGCTGAATTGCACTTTTCACTTCTCCTGCGTGTAGTGTTGAATTGAACAGGCGAAATTCAATAGTACCCTTACTGAACACGCTGTGCAAATTCAATCCGTGATAACGGCTGTCATCATAGTGTCTGTAGCTGTAGTCACCTCCGTCATACCACATTGATTTTAGTTGTTCCATTGAAAGAGGAGGTCGGTTATTGATTTCATCAAGAAATCTTGTATCCATCTTCTGACAGTAATGCTCACGGCTAACATTCACTTTAAGTGACTTATAGAGCAAGTCCTCTTTTGATGCCATAATATTAACTATATTGCGAAGTGTTTTCGGGGTGTGTGTTGATGCGTCTATGTGGCAATGCATACCGCAACTTGAATTAACTCTTGCTCCTGCACCACGAAGTTTTCTGACTAACTCCTGTATAGTTTCAATATCATTGTAATTACAAATGGGTGTGACGAATTCAACAGAGTACAAAGCACTTGCCTGTTCACCTGAACGGTTGGTACATCTAAGGCTCGCATCACGCATAATCTTCCATTGTCTGTTATCATTATCACGGACAGAATATGAATCATAGCAACCTCCGATATGAGTTGCTGTGGTATTAAAATAACCGGCTATCACTTTCGCCGCAGTACTGCGAGTGATGCCGGTCATTTCAATTTCTACACCAAAGTTTTGAGTTTTCAAGTTACCACCTCGGTATTTTCTTCCTGTGGCTTTGGCTTTTTAGGTTTGGGTGGTTTTGCCTGCAATGACTTCATATCAATAAATTCCCTGACATTTGCAGGAACATATTTTGAGTACAAAGTATCAACCGATTTTTCCAGTTCTTCTTTGAAATCAAAATCACGCTGTGACATATACAGCTTGACAGCAGACAGTTTTTCATCATCATACATTATGCTTACGCTTGTTTTCTTCATTTTGATTTTACCTCCACATATTTGATATTTGGTATCTTCATCCACTTAGTCCAGCCACGATTTTTAAGCTGTGTTTTCACAACTCCGTAGGCTGTGCCTTGTGCTTCTATTACTTCTCCGTTGCCGACATACACACCTATGTGACCGTCCATCCATACAGCAAGTCCGGGTATATCGGGCATAGTTGAGATTGCTCCGCCTTCTTTAACATTGTTCCGGATTGTATTCGCACCGCAATCAGTAAAGCCGTTTGAACCGACTGTTATCTGATCGCTGTCAGCATTGTACCAAGCGTATGATTTAATCAGTCCTATGCAATCAACAACTCGTTTGCCAAGCCATTTTTCACCGACAGTTCTCATCTCTCCACCTGCCTCGTTGTTGCCGGGAAACAGACTTGCCTGCTGGTCGAGATACTGCTTTGTACAAACTTGTCCGTAACCGCCGTAAACATAACCCCAGCCATTTTTGTATGCGTTCTCGCACCACTTGACAAGGTCGAGATTGTTCTTCGTGGTCTTGTCAGTAAAGCCTGCGGTACTGATTTCCGCACCCTTGATTGACCGCATCATCTTTTGGAACTCGTCATACTTTATCTCCGTTCCGAATTTCTGATTGACGGTTTTTATCAAATCCTCATCAGACTGACTCTTCTTGAAACAGGATACAAAGTTTTTTACAAAGTCCTCATCCTCTGATTTATCAGACAGAGAAAACAGATAGATAACCTCTGCCTGTGTGTTATAGTCGGACAACTTTTTATTTTTCAGTTGATTTTCAACCTCTGTCATTGTGTCGTTAATAAGCTGTAGATTTTCCATCTGCTCGGCAGATATATTTTCCTGTATGGATTGACTTAACTTGTCCGTGTCAATATCCATACTGCCGTTAAAAATTGAAATAACAGCAACAATCGGCATAACCACAATTATGATTATGCCGATTACTATACCGCCTATTGTTTTTATTACTTTTTTATCTGTTAGCAGAGCAACTGCTATTTTCTTCAGTGCCGCACCTATTGTGGCAGACATTGTATCACCTCCTAAAAAATGCTAACGAGGTTCTGATGAACCCCGTTAGCATTTTTATTCATTATTTTCAATTAATTTCCTTTTACAATTCCTCTTTATCTTCCTGTTAATAATAATAGGTGAAGCAACATAGTTGCTGCTTTTACTAATATTTTTATCATCATAATTATATAATTCTTCTATAATAGGATCATAACAAATAATTTTAAAATAAATTTTTTTTATAAATTTAATCATGTCAACCTCCTAAGAAATTTCTTTAATTAGATAACTTTCAAAGAAATGATATAAAGAATCACTAATTGCACAAGCATATTTAATGCTACTCATAAACTGACTATACTTATAATTATTCTTTTCGTCATCAAAAGTTTCTTCAGAATCAATACATAAAAAACCAACAACATGAAAATAATCATCATCTCTACACAATCTTTTCAAATCTTGATGCATATTAGATACTTTAATTCGTATTGGTACAACTATTGCAGAATTATACTTATATCCCTCATGAGAATTTCTAAATTTTTCGCCAGAGTCTCTATCAAATTCAGCTATAGTTTTTTCTAAATTTTCTGAACAAAAACAATCTCTTTATTTAAACTTACCAACATTTCTTAAAATAATTTCAAAATCCGTATTTTCTATTATTTTATCTGTTTTTCTATCATGTTGATAACGTTCATCTGCAGTAGAAGAACTTCTTACAAAAGTTTGTATTTCCCATTCCTCTAATTTTTTGTTCAATAAAGTATCTGTTTTCAGCAGTTTGATGCAAACTGAAGTTTTCGCATTTAGCAATCGATTAAATATAGTTTCTACTTGGTTGCATAAATTTTTAGCTTTATCTCGAAACATCTCAATTTCCACATCTTTATTTTTATCCAAAAAACTATTGCAGTCCCTTAAATCATGAAAGAATCTATGAAGCTTTTCTCCTATCTCTTTATTAATTGCTAAATTAATTTTCTGAATATTTGCTTTTGCTCTTTTCACTGCAAACACTCTATACACTAAATATATTGATATAGTAAAAATTAGTACAGCTACAAGAATAGAGAATACCAATATACAAGTCTCATTACCAGTAACGCAAGAAACAATTAATCCAACTAAAGAACAAAAATTAAAAAATAGCATTATCCAAGCATTATTAGCAATAGTTTCTATGTTAAATTTTGAAGTATCGTTATGTTTTTTGTCAACCTTTGTCATATAATTCCTTCTCTTGCCCATTATAATTTTATTATAGTTCTTATACAACTATTTGTCAACTTCAAACATTTTTTGTATTATATTTTCATCTTCCCCCTGCACTGCCGAAAATCTCAGCCTTATATTTCGGTGCCTGAACAAGTAACAAATACCTTTCATTACCGCACCTGTACAGGCAAGTGCCTCTTTCTGCGAACTTGATTAAGTCGTATTCGTTTGGCTCAACCATTAAAGCATCTTCAAAGTCCTTTGGATTGATATTGCCCGGATAGAACAGGAAGTGATGAGTTGGAATTGAGAAAAGCGGTTTTGTAAATTCCTTGATACTCGGAATCAGAAAATCATCAATGTTCTGACTTGCAAGAATTACAGACGAATCCTTTTTACGCACACGCTTCATTGCGTTTCGGATATACTCAATGGCAGTTGGATTTGAAAGGAACAAATACAATTCATCTATCGATGCAACTGTGTTTCCCTCTCCAAGGAGCTTGTTGCTCATATACGAGAGAATATTAAAAAGCATAGCGTCTTTTAGTCTTTTGTTTGTGTCGAGTAATCCCTTTACTCCAAAACACAATAAGCTGTCATCTGTGATGTTCGTATGACCGTTAAAGTACTTGCTTTCGGAACCTACACACATACTGTGAATACCCAAACAAACCTCCTGCAAAACTTCTTCTGTGTAGAGGTATTTCCTCTTGCGGTCATAGGTCATATATTCTTCTTCGCATAAGTCGTAAAAGTCACTCATTACGGGAAAGTCTGACGGTTTCTTTGCGCTGTAATCCGTTGAGTCTGTAATGCCGAATCTTGCATATAACTTCATCAGCAGAATTTCAATGGTATCAAGCTGAACATCCGTAAAGTCCTTGTAGGCTCTGAAAAAGTCCTTTAAAAAAGCAATGTGTTGTGACAATCGGGTAACTTTGTTAAACGCATCAGGCGCATCTTTGTCAATATCACCTTGACCTGTATTCCAAGCCTTAGGTTCAAGAGGGTTTATCTTGTATCTGCCGGACATAAAGTCAATGTAACAACCGCCAAGTGAGTCGGTAAGGTTCTCATACTCTGATTCAGGGTCGAGGCACACAATCTTCTTTCCGCTTTCTCTGATGTTAGTTAATATCAACTTTAGCAAATAACTTTTTCCTTGCCCTGAGTTGCCGAGAATCAGTATGTTTGAATTTGTCTTGTCCTCTGTTCGTCTGTCAAAGTCAACAAGAATATTCGTGCCGTATTTATCTCGTCCGATATATAAGCCGTTGGGGTCTGTCTTACCTGAGAAGTTAAAAGGGAACAGATTTGCAACAGAACTTGCCGGCAACACTCTTTCATAAAGACTGCCGAATTGATTTGAACCTATGGGTAGAGCAGACAAAAAGCCTTCCTTTTGACGAAGTGTAAGTCTGTCAACCACAATATTTGAACGAGTCAGTTCCATTGCAATATCGGTTTGAAGTTCCTTTAGTTTCTGTTTGCTCTTGGCTTTCAGTTCTATAAATACCGAACAATGCAAAAGAGGTTCTTTGTTCTTGTGCATATTTGCAATGAGGGTAACAACATCCTGCAGGTTGCCCTGTGCCTCAATGGTTTCGTTCACATCATTACCGCTTGATTTCAGTTTGTTTTTGCGTGTGGCATTCTGTATAATTTTTCTCTGCTCCATACTTTCCACAAGTCTGTGATAAATGCGAAGCGTTACACAATTTCTGTCGGCAAGTTGAGAAAGTATTGCCTGTTCCTCCGTTGAAGTGGGATATTCACGCACCGCCCACACACTGCGATATGAGTCCCCAATAATGTAGTGGTCGGTAAAAAACTTTATTGTTGACGGCAGAATCATATCGAAGAAATCTTTAGTGTAAATCTCCTCTGACTGCTGTGGTGTAAGTACCTTTGTTTTTCTTTTAAACAGTCCCATTTTTACCTCCTTGGTTTCGTACTGCCAACACAAGTATGCGGTCATTCTGATTATTACCGTAACAGGTTGACAGCGTTAATATCTGCTGATCGTATTTTGGTGCGATACCTGTTTCATAAATAGATTTTTCTTTTGCGTATTCAACCATAGAATTGTACCTGTTTTCTGTAAGTTCTGATGTAAACCTGTACCATTCATCATCAGACTTAACTTTCAGAACAGAAAAGACGGTATATGCAGATACACCGTCTTTTGTTTCAAGTACAACTGCTTTGTGTTCATCTCTGTATGAAGTGTTTGTATAGTTGCAAAGCTCTGCAAACATTGTGCCGTTGTTCATATGGTGTCCGTAGATTATGAGGTTTGTGCTTGTAGATGTGCATCTTCCATCAAGAAACGGAACACCGCTAATGCTGTATTCACCGTCAAAGTTTCGGTTTAGATACTTTTGCGGATTATCGGGTGTGTGCATAACAGGATAGTTTATGTTTGTGCCTGTTATGCTTATCCAACCGAAGCAACCAGAGTTCATTGAAGTGAGTTCTGATATTGAATGTGGCTGATAGTCAGTTGTGTAATACATAGGCTGTTCAGACCTGTTTTCAACATCAAAATTACCGACTTTTAGGATATTAGGCTTTCTAATGTTTTCTGTTTCTGTTGTTTCTTCCTTAACAATGTCTGCGAGCTGTCTGAATTCTTCTTTTTCTTTGTTTTCGGTATAAAGCTGTGAGAACACAGAAATCAAGCAGGCAATCAGAATTATCGAAAACACAGTTGTTACAACCCCTAACCCGATTTTTTCTTTATTCTTCATTTTCAGCCTCCGAAATATATTGTTCACCGTCATAGTCAGGCATAAGGTCGCTGTTCATACTTGCATCAAAATAGATTGCGAGAAACCGCTTGATGTCACCTTTGCTCATTCGTGTAACCTCAAAGCCTTGGTCTGCAATGATTTTTTCAACCCTGTTTGCTTTCTGCAACACATTTTCCGACTTTGCGGATTTGCACCTTGCAATGAACAAAAACTGTCTTGCTGTTGAAGTTTCCGTCTGAATACTGTCGAGAAATTTCAAATCCTTGTTCAGAATCTTTCTGACTTTTTCATTACTTTCTTCTTCAATTCTATCTTTGATATAGCTTTTGTTTGTGTCAAAACATTCACAGGAATCGGTACAGGTTATCTCAATATCAGGCACAGCAGAAAGAATCATCATAAGGTGACGAATCTTGATTTCAATGTTGATGTGCGACAACACAGAAATATTTGTAGGCTGTACCATAAAGAAAACAAGCTCGTCTTTACCAACCTTTAAGCCGTTTTTGGTAAAGGTCTTTATACCGATTAAGTCCTGCGTTGATTTGCCCTTCCTTTTTTTCTTAATTCTTGATTTACGCATTTTGTGTTTTTCCTCCATATCATAGTAATTTCGCAGGCACACAAAACTTGTTAACAACAAGCCAAGTGTGCGAATTGGGTGCAGCGTCACGCTGCCCATATAAACTCTTGTTGTGTTGAAATAAAATACTTCACAGCATAGCGGATAAAATCAAGCACAGTTGTATCTTCAAGTCGGATTGTAAGGAAACCGAAGCATAGAGTTACAACAAGTGGCAGAAAAAACTGTGTCTGTGCAAACATAAGCACAGACAACAAAAGCGCTATACAGATAATTGCAAAATCTCTCAAACTCCACAGCCATAAGTTGGCTGTGGCTTTTAAGTTTTTCGGATATAAATATGTGGTCATTTAATTCTCCTCACTTCGTAGCTCTCGCTACACTTCTTGTTAGGTTTACTGCTGTTGTAGTTGCGTGAACAATGCTTGTCATATTCACCTTTACAGATGAATCAAGACCAAACTGCTGTGCTATTCTCGGTACTTCGTTTGCCGACAGCATAATGCCTAACCCCAACAACATATTACCGGGAAATGTGAGAAGTCCGAGGAACAACAGAGTTGTCTGCAAAAATGCCGTTAAGCAAAGTGCCGCAATTTGTTTCATCCACTGATTAAAACCGTCCTGATAACCTCTCGGAACGCTGAACATATACAGAGAGCCTACTGCCATTTGAATCAAAAGTATTCCGCCTCTCTTTATATTTGCGAAAAAGATCTTAATAACGCAATAAGCAAAGGCTATCATACATAACAGATTCAGTAACCCAAATGTTGTCTGTGTTGATACTGCAAAACAGCCTTCTAAAACGCTTGTGCTTTGTCCCGACAAATTGAGGCTTTGCTGTCCTGCCATTATAGATGACAAATCTCTTGAAAAAGTGTTTTGCAGACTGATACAGAATTTGTACAATTCCACAGGCACAACCCCAAAAAGAGAACAGGCGAAAAATCCTTTTAGAACATTGATTGCAGTTGTCTTAATGTTGGCTCTGCCGTTTTGGTATTCTATCGCTACATCAAATACGGCGACAACCGTTCCTGCAACGAACAAACCCCAGCCGAACAAGGTGAATAGATTGATTGTTGCCTGAACCCATTCAATGTCGAAAATATCAGCACCCATATTGCCCATCATTGTGAAGAAGTCAGCCACGGCATTGTAAATGGTTTCATAAAACCACTGAAGCATTGTGTTCCATATTGCGTTTGAGATTTGTTCACCGAGAAAGTCAAATGTACTGCCGATAGCATCGCCTATTCCTCCGATAAAATCTCCTAACCAATCAAACATTTAATCCCCTCTTTTCTATCCTAGTACTGTCCAGATATACAGAGGAGCGGTCAGCGAAAATACAAGACATCCGAAAAGGATTGCAGGTGCAGTAAATTCAAACTGACCGTGTTTTCGATAATCCATATACGCTGTTGCAAGTTTGACAAAGAACAGAATTGCAAGAATCATATCCACAGCAGGGAATACTACATTATTAACTACATTTTTGATTTGTGTTTGAGCCGCCGTCCAAGTGCTTTCGATTGCACTTGAAACATCACCTGCGGCGAATACCGTTACTGCCGATATTGCAAACAAAGCAGCAACAACGGCAACAGTCAGAAAAATCTTTAAAAGTTTTATTCTATTACTTTTTACTTTCATTTAGATAACCTCCGTTTTCTTCAATTCCTTTTCCGATATATATTTCACCTTGATATTAAGCTTCTCGGCAAAGATAATTTCCTTTTTCATACCCTCGGTTATTTCATCACCGAACACTCATACTTCATCACATACCCACAGCAGAGAGAGACCTGCCTGCATACCGAGTTTTCTTTCATCGGGAATTTCATCATTTAGAACAAGGGCGTAAAAATGCGGTATGACAGGAGCCATACCGCACTTAAATATATATCGGGCATATCGTTTTGCGTTTTCAATGTTTCCGGAAATGTTGCCACTCAGTGGTGAACATATATATGCCCTTCGCATTATTCATCATCCTCGTCTTTCTTTTTGATTTTGATAATTACAACAGATACAAGTCCCCCCAAGGCTACTGCGCCAAGTCCAATCCAAAAGCCGATATTTGAGTTATCGCCCGTCTGTGGCTTTTCAGGTTCAGGCTGTGGGTGAATTGTAACGGTCTGATTCTCGTCATCAATATCTGTGTGTGTGGCAATTTCTACATCTTCACTGTACAGAGATTCAAAGACGACAATATCGGTTTCTTTTGTAACAGCAGAGCCGTCAAAGGTGAAAGACACAGTTACTTCACCGTTTGATGTTTCGGGAGTAAATGTTGCTTCAGAGGTAATTTCTTCATCGTCAACTACAAACGGCTTTCCTGTTTTCTTATCCATTAAAACACCTTTTAAGGTGTATTCCTTGTTAGGTACAAGATGTTTGTAACTTACAACATCATCAATGGTAACTGTTTCTCCTGCTGTGACTTCCTTTTCACAGCCAACGGTTGCCGTGGTTTTCAGTTCGGGGATTTTATCGTTTTCTACTGTGATTTCAATTACTTCATCATTCTTTGATACAGTAACGGGATAGGTTTCAGCGTTTGGCAGATAGCCCTCGGCAGGCTTTAATTCACACACAATGTACTGACCGTAAGGAATATTAAAAAATTCAAACACACCGTTCTCATCTGATTTTGCCGTGAGGATTGCATTTTCTTCAGTATATTTCTTTTCATCTGTGCCGAATAAGCCGAATACCGCACCACAGATTCTGTCTTTAGTTTCACGGTCAATCTTCAAACCTTTGATTGTACCGTAGATAAGATCATTTATGATTGGTTCTCCGTTGTTTACTGTAATATTTACAGTTGCAATATTCTGCCCTGCGTATTCAAACACAACGGGATATTTCTCATCAGAGAGAATATAATGGATGTCAGTTTTTATTTCCTTAACATAGTAACTTCCAAACGGAAGGTCTGTTGTGAATGTTGCCTTACCGTTTTCATCACAAGTGATGATTTCAACAAGTCCGTCTTTTGGAATAACCGTACCGTTTGATGCTTTAATATCCTCATCGGCATAAAGTCCGAAAGAAACTCTTTTGATTTCATCACCATTACCGATACCAAAAGTTTCATCCTTTTCAAGCACTTTTAAAAGGTCGATTTCCACCTTCTGTCTTTCGTTTACAAATGAAGTTGATGTATTTGTCACCTTTTCGTTCTGTCCTGCATAGGTGAGTTCAATATGATTTACTGTCTTGTTCAGAACAGTTCCGTTAGGAGCAACGGTTTCTACAACACGATATTTACCAAGGTAAAGTTCGTTACTTGTTGCAGTTCCATTTTGCTCTGTGGTGATTGTATCAACAAGTGTATCCTTTTTCACTCTTACTGTACCGTCAGGAGTTGTAATGTCCTCTTCAGCGTAGATTTCAAATACAGAATTTGCTAAACCACTGACAGAGTATTCCGGCTGATAGATTACTACTTCTTCACCTGATGAAGTTACATTTGAGAAAATCTCACCCGTCTTTTCAACTGTAATCGTGCCTTTCTGCGGTGTGTTTTTCTTCTCTGTTTTTACGATTGTAATGCCGTTTTCTTCACTTGTGTTTTCTGCTGTAATATCAAAATATACAGGAGTGCTGTCAAGGATATATCCGTATGGAGCCTGAACCTCTACTATGGAATATCCTTTTCCATATGGTAGAGGTTCGGGTGTGATAAGACAGCCTTCTTCATCTGTATAGAAAGCATCAATCTTTGTAACAGTTGGGTAAGTATATTTCATAGTTACAAGCTCACCCTTTGGATTGTAAATCTGAAAGCCTGCGCCTGCATATGGAATCTGCTTACCTGTTTCAGAATCCACCTTTACTATCTTTACATAACTTTCAAGACCTGCGTTGTTAATTAAATATTTATAGGTCTTGCCGTTTTCATTTATGAATACATCAAAGTCCTTTATGAACTCCGTACCGTCCCAACCTTTGGTCTGATGAACAGTGTATGTACCGTATGGTAAATCTTTAGTTTCTGCAAAGCCGTATTCATCACATACAAGGGTATCTCTTTCCGTTTCTTTTGCTTTACTGTAACTGCCTGACGACTTGAGATACACCTGAAATTCCGCACCTTTTTCGGGAGTTTCTATTTTTGTACTTCCGTCATCGGTATGCTTGATGATTGCGATTTTTCCTTTCAGGACATCTTCAGTAACACCCATTGAAATTGAGTTGTTTTCGACTGTATAATTTTTCGCTTCCGCACCTATATGATATTCGGTTTCATCTAGCAGATAACCCTCGCTTGGCTCAATTTCTTTCAAAGTCCAGTTATCACCGCATACATAGTACGAGGTTGTGAAACTTCCGTTTTGGTCTGTGGTATATTTATCTACAAGTTTTCCGTTATTGTAGATGCCGTAAACTGCACCTGCAAGTGTAGCGTTTCCCTGTGCTATTTTTGTTTCGGCATCGGTTTTGATGACAGTCAAATTCCACTTTTTAAGGACATTTGCAAATGAAACTGTGACAGTTTTGCCTGACTCCACCTTAACAGTTTTACTGTTCTGTTTTGCATATTTTCCCTCTGTGTTTTCGGTTACTGTGTAAGTACCGGGTGCAAGGTCTGTTAATTCAAATTCACCCTTTGAGTTTGTTTTTACGGTCTTGTTAAAGTTTTCTCCCTTAACTGTAAACTCAATATTTGCAACATTTCCGTCCTCGGAGGTTTTAACAAGTTTCAGATTACCTGAGCTTGTCTTTACTTTGAAATATGCTCTTATCGGGTCTGCATCATTTTCAACACCTGTGATTACATCCTGCAAACTTGCATCACCATACGGAACAAGCACAGTTTTGCCAACATCCGGCATTGACTTTGCAGAGTTAAAGGTTACTGCATCATTTACTGCTGAAGTTGAGGTTAACGTCAATTTATTTCCCGATTTTGTGGCTGTAATTCCGTTTGTTGTTTTGAAAGTAAACTCATCAAGAATTTTGTTGCTATCAGTAAGTGTAACAGAATATTTTCCATCACTATACTTCATTTCATAGGTTTCTGCCTTTGATGCGATTGCTGATGCAAAGCTTGGAACAGTTGAATAGTTTGCAAGGCTTTTTGAAATTGCATTGTAAACCGACTTAACACCTGGGTTTGCACCGCCTGCACAAATGCCGTCTATATATTTTGTGTTGGTGCATTTGTAACCGTCATTTGTACTTCTGCAACCTGACACAAACTCCCAGACAATGAGCTGTGTTGCAATCCATTTCTGATCTTCTGTACCGCTTAAATTCTTTCCCGAACCGGGTTTACCATACAGCAGAGCAAGGTTAATTGCTTTCTGCTTTGCAGTACCTAAATTTTTCCACACAGTCGAACCGTTTTCCGTCAATGAATTGCCTGAAAACAAGCTGTGACCGGGTTCAATGCAGTAGGCTTCTTTTCCGTCTGCAAAAATCTTGCACAGTTCTTCGCCGGGAGTTCCGACCGTGTAACCATCGCTGACAGTTGTCTGCTGAAATTTGATTGTATTGCCCGTGCTGTCATAACAATAATCAAAAGTGATTGTAACCTTATCACCGCTTGCCGCACTTACGGGGAGAGTAAACATTGTGCTAAATGCGATGAGAACAACAAGTAGTATTGCCATTATTCTTGTAAATTTCTTGTTTTTGATTAAATTCGTCATATTAAAAATCCTTTCATAAAAAATATGGGGCAAGATTTTACCCTTGCCCCGATTGATGTTTTATTCTGTTTTTAATCCAATCATAGATTCATCATCTGCCTTTCATCGTAATCTTCATCTATATCATCGGACTGCTTACCGCCGTCCGTTATATTGACATACTCGCCGATAATGCTCAGCGCCTCGCAGTAACTGCCTGATTTTGTAACACGACCGCACATTTCTTTTGCCTCATCTGCCATACCGTTTTGCTTTAAGGTATGACTTGCAATTCCCATCAGATTGAAAATATTGCCGTCCTGACCTATCAATTCACAGTCGGGTTTCTGCTTTACCTCAAAACCGCCCAGCTTGTTATCCACATAATCGGAAAGCCAAGTTCCGGCAAAGGCTGTATATGACTGCAATCGCCACATTGACAGCTTGCCAACATCAAGGTGAACATTATCAAAGGGATATAGAATACAGGTAACTCCCTCATTTTGAAACACAGACACATTATCGAATTTTGTATCATCAAGGAGTATTCCGTTTTCTGTGAGAATATCATTTATACCGTCAACCCATTCCTTTACTTCACCTCCGCAACCTTGGAGGATTAGTCCTTCCTTGTTATTCATCTTTCTTAAATCATTTGTTGTAATGTTTTTAATTGTCATTTACATTTTCCTTTCACATAAAAATAGCACCCACAATTAGGTGAGTGCAGAAAAATTTGGCTGTCGGGCCACCCGACTAACAATAGACCACATATATTTTGTTGCTTTCTGCTACTACATTAAATGACAGGTCACTTGGAACTATGCCGTCATTTTTGTAGTAGTGTGCCACATACTCTATATCGGCATAACAGTCTGCAATCAAACTTTGTGTATCATCATAGTATGATGCATTTGTAGGTGAGAACCAACTTGCGTTGCCTGTGTTAAGAGAACTGTCATATTTCATACCAAGCTGTTTGCCGTAGCTTATGGCTGAATTTACAGCAGAAGTTACATCAACACTTTTCTTCTCTGTGGGTGGTTGTGTTATCTTTTCGGTCGGTTTCTCTGTTGCTTTTTGAGTAGGTTTTTCTTTGGTTGCTTTGGTTTTCTGCTCCGTATCTTTTGGTATTGAACCTTGCTTTGCTTGAGTTGGTTCAGTTGCCGAAACAACCGCCGAATTTTGCCCACTGTCGACTTTTTCTTTGGATTTGGTATCCGTTTTCGAAGGTTTTGTTTCCAGCGATACTGTGGGTTTTACCGTGGTTTCTGCTGTTTTGGTAGTTTCAATCTGACTTGTTGTACTGATTACAGAAGTTGTTTCAGATACAGAAACATCCGCAGTTTTTGAAACTACGGATGCCTTAATATCATTATTTACTTTTTCTTCTGCTGTACAAGCTGTGAATGTTCCTGCCGCTAAAATCAATGTCAGCATAATTGCGATTTTCTTTTTCATACTATCGCCATCCTTTCAAGCAGCAAGTATATCAAAAGATTTTGAAATGTCCAGAGAATTTTACTACATACTCTGCAAAAAGTTTTCCGATTCATCTTCCGACATATTCTCAGTTTCTGATTCTGCCTGCTGTTCGTCGAGTGACTGATGATATGCTTCCATAACCTTGTTGTTTAGTAAAGTCCTGGCTTCTTTGGAAATTGGGTGGGCAATCTCGTTGAAATGTTTTTCACCGTTATAATCAACATATACATTTGCAGGCATAGCAACAAACAGACCCTTTGCTGAATTCATAATTCTTACGCCGTGAACAACTACAGCACCACCGATTGTGACGCTGGCAAAGGCTTTTGTTTTGCTTTCTTCAAGACTTATGATCTTGTCAATTTTCACCTTGATATATGGCAGTTTCTTTTTCTGATTGTTATTTTTGTTTCCTTTGAAATTTGTATTCTGTGCCATTATAAATTCACCTCCGATTTAGTGTTTCTGTTTTTCTGCCCACAGCAAAGAAAGATGCACAAGTGCATCCCTCTGTTCTTCTTCAGACAGGCTGTCGAGAAAATCTTCAAGGGTGATATTTTCTTCAAAGTCGCCCTCAAACTCATCTAAATATTCATTACAGTTATCACAGATTTTCTCTTTACACACAACTACCGAGTTGTCATCAAGTTTTGTAAATGACAACACATCATTGTATCTGAATCCGATTTGCTGACGGATTTCATATGGAATTGTAATTCTTCCTCTTTTGCCGAGAAACCTATACAATTTCATCATTTCTCATTCTCACTTCCTTCAAATTCATGCTTTTCTCTGCACTCATCACAAATGCAGTCGCAGTCACATACTTCATCTTTGCATCTTTCAAGAATAATTAAGCCATCTGCGGCTGTAATCTTGATAATCGAACCTGATATGATGCCTGATACAATTAATGAATCAAGCGGTATGCTGATATATACTCTATTTTCCATGGTAAACAACATTCTCCTTTATAATTTTATTCACTTCTCTTGTTTGGTTTGTATCAAAAAAGTTGAGTTGATACGGCTTTGACCGTTCACGCTCACGCATATCATAATTTGATATTATAATTTCGTGGAATTCCTCTCCCGGTTTATACTTTTGAGCCATACTGTGAACTCTCGTAAACCTCAAAAAGTAACATCCTTTATACAAGTTTCTGCTTTCTTCACAATCGTTATATGAAAGCAGGAATTTCCCTTTGATTCCGAAAAGAGTATCACGAAGTCGCAAATGGTCATCCCAATTAAAACCACAAGAATAAAAGTGTTCAGTTTTAATGTAGGGAGGATCACAATAAAAGAAAGTATCTTTTCGGTCATAATGGTTTATCAGCGTTTGAAAGTCCTGATTTTCAATTACCACATTTGACATTCTCACACTTACATCTTCTATCAACCTAAATAGACTTCGTATAGAAAAGGGTTGACAGGCAAAAGATTTTCCACTGCTTGAATAACTGTATCGCAGTAATTTTAGAAACATAACTGCTCTGCGAATATCATAATCCGTTGCAGATTTACTAAATAGCTCTATAATTTCTTTAGCTTGAGGTTTAGGTAACATTATTTTAGTAAGTTCTGTTTCCTCGTCAATAAAGTCGTTTCTAAAATTTTTGTGCTTAAAAAAGTCTTTGAGTACATTAAAATCATCCCTTGAATTAAGAGGATAGAACCCAAGTTCTTTTAAAAAAGCCATTGGTCTTTCCTTTATACAATGAAACAAATTTACAAGGTCTTGATTGTAATCGTTGTAAACCTCAAATTTGTCCGGCTTTGATTTACCAAGCATTACTGCTCCTGAACCACCAAAAGGTTCAACATATCGGTAGTATTCCAATGGAATAACCTGATAAATAATAGGTAATATTGAAGTCTTATTACCTACCCATGTTACGGGTGTTTTGATATTATCCACCTCCTGTGGCAATATCAATCGCCCCGAAACAACAAAAGCCGTTGATTAAGTTTTTAACTCAACCAACGGCTTATATCTGAAAACCAATATCAGTCGTTTGGAACGATTGATATCAGTTGTTGTTTTTATTCTGCTTTACTGTTTTCGTTGACCTGTTTAATTATCTTTCCTATTTCAGATATTACATTCACTGTAACAGCATTTCCGGCTTGTTTATAAAGCTGTGAATCCGACATTCCTGTTGCAAGGACTTTATCAAACTGCTCATCTGTAAAGCCTTGCAATCTCCAACACTCTCTCGGAGTCAGCTTTCTTATTCTGCCGATATGAATTTTCTTTTCCTTATCCACGAATACAACAAGGGGATGTTCCTCATCATCTGTAAGGTTGTAATCTTCTATGAACACAGCAGAATGTTCTCCTTTTCTGTTGCTGATATCGGATGCGTGACGGGCTGTAATACACCTTGCAATTTCGGTCATTTTAGGGTCAGGGTTCATATCAATAAAGTAATATGCCTGAGTTTGGGATGTTGTAAGGGTATGTGCAACTTGGTTTCCAACTCGTCCACGCCTTGAATTTTGACCGAGATATGCAGTATCTATACTGTCACCGGGATAGGCAATTTGATATCCGTCCTTGGTATTTACATTTATCGGAAGTCCTAATTCCTCTATGCTATACAGACCTGTTCTGCCACCAAAGCCACCGGCATTACTTGTTAATGTAATACTTGTTCCTTCTGAGGAATATATGCGGTCACCTTCTTTGCCTGGGTATCTTTGTACAGTAGTTTTAGAATTTGTCTGCGTGAAAGATAATACTTGTCCGGCACATTTTTCTCTATGAAATCCGATAAGATACAATCTTTTTCTTGATTGCGGAACTCCGAAATTTTTGCTGTTAAGCACTTGCCATACGACATCATACCCCAATTGGTCCAACGAACTGAGGATTGTTTTAAATGTCCTGCCTTTGTTATGACTAAGGAGTCCGGGTACATTTTCAAGGAACAGATACTTAGGTCTTTTAACGGAAGCAATTCTTGCAATTTCAAAGAACAGCGTTCCTCTGGTATCTTCAAATCCTTTCCTTTGTCCGGCAATTGAAAAAGACTGACAAGGAAATCCTCCCGTAATAAGGTCGATATGGGGTAACTGTTCGGGTATGATTTTTCTTGCATCTTCAAAGTAAAGTTCGCCTCCTGTATCATACATTGCTTCATATGCCTGCTTTGCATATTTGTCGATTTCACAATATCCTACGCATTCAAAACCGCCGATGGCTTCAAGACCTGAACGGAAACCGCCTATACCGGCAAACATATCAAAAAATTTGATTGTCATAAATCTTCATACCTTTGAAGATTCGTTTAATAATCACCTCACTGTTTCATAATAATTCCGTTATCTTCATCAAGCGATTCTTCTTCAACTGCTGATGAATATTGGTTTTCAGCTTCAATTTCTTCCTGCGAAAGTTTTCTGAATACATCTTCGCCGGGAACAACACCAAGAGAACGACCGTTGTCCCAATCAGGAAAAATCGTACCCATATCATCTACGGCTTGAACTGTACCTCTTGTACCGGATGGTACAGGAGAATATGGGTCATTCATACAGATAAGCTCAATTCGTATACCGGGTGGATACATCTGCTTAACGCTTTCAGCAATTCTGCGCTTTCTATCAAATTTATTCAAGTTTATTACCTCCATAATTGAATTCGTAATCTTGTTGAATTTAAGTAGGACTTCTGATTTTTGTTTTCATATGTCTAACCTCCGTTATTAAATTTTTTGTTGTCATCAGATTTGATGTCCTTTCTTTTACGACTACTTTCATTATTAGAAAAGTAATCGTTTCGCCTATCAAAGTTAGGCTTTTGTTTCATCTCTCTTTCAAACTTTCTAAGTTCAGGTGTGTCTGTAAAATACATTAAAATCTTCCTTTCTTTATAAAATAAAAAAGCAACCGTCTTAATCTAAATTAAAACGATTGCAATAAAAAAAGAGCCAATTACTATATATCAAAATATAGTGATTGACTCATATGTTTGATTGTATTAAATTAAGCGAGAAAGATGTCAGTTCTTCTGTTCTTTGATTAGATTCTGCAGTTTTTCAACGGCATCATCTTTTGAATCAGAATCTTTAACAATCTGAATAATCGAGTTCATAAGAACATCGAATTGCTTATCAGTCATATTCTGTTCCATATCCTTTCCTTTCCGGCTTGCCAAAATAGATAATTTCTGCAAACCGAAAACTTAATAAAAACAAAGGCTCATAGAATATACTATGAGCCTCGTTGTGGCTCCCCCAACTGGGCTCGAACCAGTGACATCATGATTAACAGTCATGC
>OGRL01000127.1_pt1 | contig 69828 bp, 54 predicted proteins | sample 1553481 | NCBI WGS metagenome assembly OGRL01 (sample SAMEA2580036, study PRJEB22360) | human gut metagenome
AATTCCTTTTTGGTCCACTCTCTCGTTTCGATCACCTTGGCAACCGTCTCCCGGAAATATGCTTCATCCTCCAGTGCTGCCGCACCAAGCGCCACAGAAAGCCTGGTCATCGGATAACTGTTGTAAGAATAGCGCACATCATTCATTGCACGGATCAGCTCCGGATTACCCATGGCATATCCGATACGCATTCCTGCCAGGGATCTGGACTTGGAGAAGGTCTGCACTACCAGAAGATTGTCATATTTTTCAATCAGTGAAACTGCAGATGTACCACCAAAATCCACATATGCCTCATCCACAATTACAACCACATCCGGGTTGTGCTGTAATATCGATTCGATCGCAGAAAGTGAAAGCTCCACACCCGTCGGTGCATTCGGGTTCGGGAACACGATTCCGCCATTTGGATGATTCTCTGCAAAATACTGCTCCGGCACAATGCAGAAATTTTCATCGAGCGGGATCTGCTCGTACGGAATGCGGAATTCCTCCGCCCAGACATCGTAGAAGGAATACGTAATGTCCGGGAAAAGAATCGGTTTATCAGAGTTAAAATACGTCATAAAAGCCATTGCCAGAACGTCATCCGAACCGACGCCGACAAAAATCTGTTTCGGACTTACATGGTAGACATCCGCGATCGCCTGCACCAGTTCTGCCGCGGTCGGATCCGGATAGAGACGGAGAGTATCCTCTTCTGCTACCCGTTTGATCGCCTCTGCGGCTTTTGGTGACGGCGGATACGGATTCTCATTCGTATTCAGCTTAATCATGTCAGCCTCATGCGGCTGTTCACCCGGTACATACGGCACAACTTTTCTTACATTCTTTTCCCAGTTACTCATAAGTTCCTTCCTTTCTGCCTGTGGTCAGGAAATGCACCCTGACTTTATTCCGTCTTTCTGTTTTTTTGGAAACCCTGTGAATCGTAACCATTTTTTCTTTTCCTTCTGCCCCGGCAGTTCCCCGCCAATGCGAAGTCCCTTTTCTTCCCGGTGAACCGCTTTATCCTCTCTTCTTCCAAGTAGACGGATAGAAAAGGATCAGCATCGGAAACAGTTCCAGACGGCCTGCCAGCATATCGAAAATCAGAATCAGCTTGGAAACCGGACTGTATCCGAAAAAGTTACTGGTCGGTCCTACCTGGTCAAGACCAGGTCCGATGTTGTTCAGCGTTGCGGCAACTGCCGTGAAGTTTGTCTCGAAGGAAAATCCATCAATACTGATGATCAGCATGGAAAAGCTGTAGATCACCAGATAAACAATCAAAAATACGTTGATCGCCCGCAGAACCTCATGCTCTACCGGGTGATCGTCGAAACGGATGCGTTTGATACTGCGCGGATGTACGATCGAACCAAGCTCTTTTTTCACGGTTTTTAAGAGGATCAGGATTCGCGAAACCTTGATTCCGCCTCCCGTTGAACCGGCACAGGCTCCGATGAACATCAGCATCACCAGAATACATTTTGACAGCTCCGGCCAGAGGTCAAAGTCCGTCGTGGAATAACCCGTTGTCGTGATAATCGATCCGACCTGGAAAAAGGCAGTCCGCACCGCTTCACCGATGGAATGGTACATCGGATAGGTATTCCAGGAAATCACGCCTCCTGCCAGAAGGATAATCAGGAAATACGCTCTTACCTCCTGGGACGAAATGGCGGCCTTTCCCTTTTTGCAAAGCATCAGATAATAAAAGTTAAAATTCACACCGAACGCAATCATGGCGATTGTCAGAATCCACTGCTGCAGTGGTGTGTACACTGCACAACCGCTGTTCAACACGGCAAAACCTCCTGTTCCGGCAGCTCCCATGGCGAGTGTGACAGAATCAAATGTCTTCATGCCGGAAAGCAGCAGGGCAGCAATGGTAAAAAGTGTCATGCCAAGATAAATCTGATACAGAATTTTAGCAGTTCCGCGCACTCTCGGAACAAATTTGGAAACGGTCGGTCCCGGGCTCTCTGCCTTCATCAGGTTCATGACGGAACCGCCCTTCATCGGAAGCAATGCAAGAATGAACACAAGAACGCCCATACCGCCAATCCAGTGGGAAAAGCTTCTCCAGAACAGGCTGGCGTGTGAAAGGGCTTCCACATCACTCAAAATGCTGGCTCCTGTCGTTGTAAAACCGGAAACGATCTCAAACAGCGCATTGATATAAAACGGAATTTCCCCCGTAATTACAAACGGCACCGCTCCGAAAACACCAAGGACAACCCAGCTTAACGAAACGCAGACAAATCCGTCGCGGGAATAGATTTCCATATTGGACGGTTTTCTGAAGCAGAGGATCAGACCGGCCGCAATGCAGAGCAGTCCCCAGATAAGATACGCAAAGCCTGTCTTTTCCTGATACATGGCTCCGACCAGCGCCGGAAACAGCATCAGCATACCTTCCACTTTCAGCACCCAGCTGATGACAAAACGAATCATTTTATAGTTCATAATCCGCTTCCCCCGTTACTCTGCCAGAATCTCATGGATATCCTGAAGACCGGTTTCCGTTGTTACGATAATGACGGAATCTCCTGCCTCAAAGGAATCCTGTCCACCCGGAATGATGACCTTTCCCTGTCTGTTAATCGCTGCTACCAGAAGGTTTGGCCGTGTTTTCATATCCTGCAGACGGATGCCGATCATACGGCAATTCTGGTTCACGATAAACTCAAGAGCCTCCACACGGTCTTCCATCAGCTTATACAGCGTCTCAACGTTGCTTCCGATGGAGTTTTTCATTGCCCGGACATACTGCAGAATGTACTCTGCGGTGATGTGTTTCGGGTAGATCAGGCTGTCCAGGTTCAGGCTGTGGATAACATCATTAAATTCCAGATGGTTGATTTTCGTTACAACCTTTGAGGATACCTTCTCTTTCGCATACAGCGACAGAATGATGTTTTCCTCATCCATATCGGTGCAGGCCACAAAGGAATCCATATTCTGGATGCGCTCCTCTTTTAAGAGCTCCTGGTCACTTCCGTCACCGTAAATAACGGTTGCATCCGGCAGTGCTTCGCTTAAAACCTCACAGCGATCCTTATTTTTCTCGATAATCTTGACATCGACGTTCATATTTGCCAGTGATTTTGCGAGATAATACGTAATTTCACCGCCGCCGACGATCATCGTACTGTGTACCTTGTTTGTATGAACACCAATTTTCTTAAACAGGCTCTCTGCGTTCTGCGGTGTGGTAATGATGGAAAGGCTGTCTTTTGCCTGGATCACAAAATTTCCATCCGGTATGTAAACCTCGCCGTTTCGCTCAACAGCACAGACCAGCAGACTGTACTGAAGCGCTCCGGCCAGCTCACGCAGCGACATATGGACAATTTTCGATGTTTCCGGCACTTTAAAGCGCAGCATTTCGATTCTTCCGCGGGAAAAGCTGTCGATCTCAATCGCAGATGGGAACCGCAGCAGTCTTGCCATTTCCATGGCGGCCGCGTGCTCCGGGTTGATGATCATGGACAGACCCAGCTTTTTACGGATAAATTCTCTCTCCTCCCGATACATCGGATTTCGAACTCTGGCGATGGTGTGACAGTCTGCTGCCTGTTTGGCGATGACACAGCAAAGCAGGTTCATTTCATCACTTTTGGTTACGGCAATCATCAGATCCGCATGCTCAATATCCGCCTCCTGAAGCACCTGATAGCTTGCTCCGTTTCCTACAATTCCCATAACGTCATAGGTGTTGGAGACGTTGCGGACGACAATACTGTCTGTGTCGATGACCGTCACAAGGTTGTCCTCGCGGCTCAGCTGGGCGGTCAGTGCGGTTCCGACTTTTCCGCAGCCCACAATGATAATTTTCATGTTCTCTCCCTTCAATGCAAAAGCATTTCGCGTAAAATAGTAAAGACCCGCCAGGCGGCATCGTAAAACCATTTTTCGATGCACTCCAAAAAGCAGATCTGTACCCCTATTGTACGATGGCGATTATATCATATTTCCAGGAAAAGCGGAATAGATTTTAACAACATTTTGGACGGAGTTTTTGTAATGATTGATCAAAAAAGGGAAAACCTGTTGAACCTTGCGCTGGCCGCAACGGAAGTCGAACGGCGGCGTGTGCCGGAGCTTTCGGCAGGTTATAACTCTTACAGCAAAACATGGGAAGTAATTGTACAGTATCAGGGAGACCTGGCTTTTCTGGAGGAGCAGGGAGTTCGTGTGACGCTGCTGCTGTTTTCGTATGCCATTCTTCTGGTTCCGGAGTCCTTGATGGATTACGTGACAGGACTGCCGCAGATTACCTATCTGGAGAAACCGAAATTACTTTATTTCGCAGATGCATTTGTGCGGAGCATATCCTGTATTACGCCTGTGCAGGAGGGGGTTATGGGTCTGTCTGGGAATGGGGTGCTGCTTGCATGCATTGATTCAGGCGTGGACTATGCGCATCCTGATTTCTGCGCACCGGACGGGACAAGCCGAATTGCAATTTTATGGGATCAGACGATTCCGGGGAATCCTCCGATGGGGTATGCTCTTGGGTCGGTATATACACGGCGGCAGATCAATGAGGCACTTGCATCTTCTACGCCGGAAGAACGGTTTGCCCTCGTGCCGTCCCGCGATGTGACGGGGCATGGGACAGCGGTGCTCGGAATCGCAGCGGGAAATGGGAGATCCTCGGCAGATGCGGCCATGCAGGGCGTGGCACCGGAAGCAACACTCGTGGTCGTAAAGCTTGGAAATCCTGATCCGGCGGATCTGCCGCGGACATCGCAATTGCTGCAGGCGGTGGATTTCTGCGTAAGATATGCACTTCTGGTGGAGCGGCCGCTTGTGATTAATTTGAGCTTCGGGAATAATTACGGTTCGCACAGCGGGGATTCCTTACTTGAAACGTATTTGAATGCAGTGTCAAATTTAGGGCAGAACGTGATCTGTATCGGGGCAGGAAATGAAGGGGATACCGGGCGCCATTATGCCGGGAACCTAAAGTCGGATCGCAAGTCGTCCGGTCAGACGCAAACAGTCCGTGCGACATCTGATCCGGCTGCGACGTCTGCGGTCTCGGCAACGGCTGACCGCGCTGTCTCCGTTGAATTTCAGGTCGGTGCTTATGAATCCTCGTTCAGTCTCCAGATCTGGAAGGTTTATGGGGATGAAATCTCGATCGAACTGATTTCCCCCGGCGGCATCCGCTCCGGCACGCTCTCTCCTGTCCTCGGCACGGCGCGTCTGACGCTTGGTCCGACAGAACTTCTCCTGTTTTATGGCATGCCATCCCCCTACAGCCAGGCGCAGGAAATTTACCTGACCTTTCAGGGCGCAGGAAACCATCTGTCCGTCGAAAACGGCATCTGGACCTTGCGTCTCACCCCCGGCCGCCTGATCTCCGGTTCCTTTGACCTCTGGCTTCCCGGCGGAAACGCCGTCGGTTCACAGACACGCTTCTTCTCCCCCACTGCCGACACCACACTCACCATCCCTTCCACCGCCCGCTCCGCCATCACGGTCGGTGCCTACGATCCCCGCCTTTCCTCCTATGCCAGCTTCTCCGGCCGCGGCTATACCCGTATTCTCCACGAAATTAAACCTGATCTCGCCGCCCCGGGTGTCAATATCCCAGCTCCCCGTTCCGGCGGCGGCTATGCTTCCTTCACCGGCACCTCGTTTGCCACGCCTTTTGTATCGGGAAGCGCCGCTCTTATGATGGAATGGGGTATTCTGCGCGGAAATGACCCGTTTTTATATGGTGAAAAGCTGAAAGCTTATCTCATCGCAGGCGCAAAACCCATCGCATCCGAGAGCGAATACCCGAACAGGCGGGTGGGATGGGGACGACTTTGTTTAGAAAGTAGCCTGCCAGATTAAAGTTATTGAAGGATTCGATAGAAGAAATAAAAGCGCAATGTAAAGAGTTAAACGACAAATGAGACATATTTTTATCTCTGTACTATCTTGTACTTTGCTACGAAAATAAAACTCGTAGCAAGGTACTTATAGTGTTCATTTGTCTGGCAACTCTTTTTTATTTAACTGTTAATAACTTGCTGTTTAAAATTTTTTGAATGCAAAGAGAATCACTTACCCAAAAGATATTCTTCCAACATTTCCTTTACTTTTTTCTCAATTTCGTCTATGATCTCTTCACACCTTGTCTTTTTCATCCCTGCACCAGTTCCTACCGCCAGTAACTCTTTTCTGCCTGGATTTCTTCCATTTCCATCTACTGACGTAGTATGTTCGCCATAATACGTATTACTGTAAGTAAGATCATATGCCGGACTTAAATGCCATTTATCTTCGTCTGCTTCGTACAAATACGTGAAGTTCTTCGAATGATCATCTCTGTTATGTGCAAAAACATTGAAACACATTCGGCGGAACATATTTTCAACATCTTCATCGCAATTGCGTGTCATGATTTTTGTCAGTTTCATTAATCCATGATAGTCCAGACTTGGCTGCTCAAAATCCAATTCCAGAATTGCAGCTGTCGTCAACATGTGCACTTTCTTTTTCCCTTTCAAACAGTTTCTCCTGTCAAACCTTTTAGTTCCAAAATATCCTTTACATTTTTCTGATGGAAACAATCTCGTTTCACTCATCATAATTCCGCAGGCCTTGGCACAGCAGGAATAGTCATATTCCATTTTTCCTGCATCTTTTCCGTCCACATGCGCTGGAAATTTGATAATCCATTCTTCATTATCAATGGGTGTCATGATTTTAGGTCTTGCTCCGCCGATGGTACCTCCCAGCAGATACAATTCGTCCAGTTTATCCGAATACTCTGTATTCAGTATCTTTTGACACTCTTCCGCCAGTTTGTCCAGATCTGCACTGCTCTGCTCCTCTGGAAAATTCTTTTCCGGGTGATATGTCAACGCTCCCATCCCCGATGTGCCCACAATCGCCAGACGATCCAGTACGGTCAGTTCATCCGGATTTTGTTTATGTGCCCGTAACAGGCGATCCAACAGTAATCTGCCCCAATGATCTGGAAGACTGTCCGCAAAAACCCCAAATAATCCTTCAAAATGATCCTTAACTGGAACAAATACCTGTTTTTGCAAAGGCAATGAAAATGGGTTGATCGAAAATCCGGTTTCCAGCCATTCATCACTGTACTGAAATGCCACTTTGTGGTCTGCCGTCATAGCTAATGTTCCCACCGTTTGATCCTCATAACACACCTGCAGTACTTTATCTTGTTTCATTGATAACCTCCTGAATATCTTTATACGGTACCTGCGTGAAAATATTTCTGAGCTCATCTGCAAGATCCAGTGCGATTGCAATTTTCGTTAAAGATAACAGGGAAATTTGTCCTGTCGTTTCGAATCTTTTGATTGAGCCGTAACTCACTCCGCTTATAGATGCTAATTTTTCCTGCGTAATTGAACGTCTCTTTCTGATTTTTCTCACTCGCTGCGCAAGTTTTTGATCCAGTTCTTCCGGAGTTTCCCATATAAATTGTTCCATTTTTTCCCCTTCTTGTTACAGATTATATGTTATCTAAAATATCCTGTTTTTATTCAAAACAGATTATATATTATCTATTCTATTTTACCACTCACGTGCAGAAAGCACAATGATTTCCTGCCCTGTTTCCATAAAAACTCCACCCCGTTTTTGTAACTGCAGATAAATTTTGCATCTCCTTTACTCTATAGGGATAATTTGCGCTTTTTTGACTATCCGGTAGTATTTGTTTCAGAGTAAGTAAAAAAGCCTCTGCCGGGCAAAAATTTTGCTTTCCGGCAGAGGCTTTGCTGGTCAAACGGATATTCATGCAAGCATGATTCGCGATTTTTCTTCCATTTCGCATGGCTTGGAATCGTTACAAATACTGGCTGAATTCCACTTTTTCTTTATTTGGTCCTTCGATCGTGAAGAAACGGACGCCATTTTCCCAGAACGGAAGGAAATGTACTTCATCCTGCGTCGTATTCAGACCGGCCCCGGTAATCATTTCGTGAACCTTTTCAATATTCTTTACGTCAATCGCCACATGGTCGATTGCTCCGGGTTTCAGTGCTGCAGCTTTGTTTTCGTACGTTTCGATCACAAGTGTTCCAAGCTTTAAGAATGCCACTTTCTCATCCGCCGCCTCATTTACGGTGCGGAATGCAATTTCAAATCCAAGCTTTTCATAAAACGCAATCGTCATCTCAATATCGTTGGTCGGAATACCGACATGCTGGATTCCATTTAACTGCTCTCTTAATTCCATTTCTTATCCCCCAGTCTTTTTTCTACCTGTGCCAGATCCGGCATGGCCGGAATAGAGCGTGTCTGAAAAAGGCTTTTCGTGAGCTGCGAGTCCCAGTTCGTGGGAGATTTTATCCGAATAAGGGCGGCGTAGCGGGCTACGGCAACCGAATGAGGGTAAAATATACCGCAAAGTGGAGCTTGCAGATTGCGGAAATGATTTTTCAGACACGCTCTAGCACCTTTTTTCTCCACACAAAGGCTTGCAACGGCGTTTCCAAAACGGGCAAACGCTGCCAGTTCTTCCTGCGGCTGTAAAGATATGCTCCATTCCACCAAGTGTCACTACAACTATTTTTACACTCTGATGATATAATATTTCCGCTGTTTTTGCAACATTTTGCTCTCTCCTGCCCGTTCGCTGCCGTTTTGCTGTTTCTTTTTTTCACAGATCACAAGGATGAGTGCCAGCATTCCTCCCATCAGGCTGCACCAACTGCCAGCCGTCCGTCCGGGCGCATGGTACACAAGAACAATTTTGTGCTCGCCTGATGGGATTTTTGCGCCGAGAAATGCCGTGTTTGCGCGGAACAGCAGTGTTTCTTTCCCATCCACTTTCAGCACAAAATTTTCATCGTATGGAATGCTGGTGATGAGGTATCCGTCTCTTTCCGCGGAAACCACGCCTGTGATGCCATCGCCGCCGTATGTTGCTGTTGTTCCGCCAATCAGGGTAACCGCCTGACTGTACAGCTGCTCCGTTTTTTCCAACGGCTGTGCCATACCAGTCCATGTCTCAAAATTTTTCAGGATATAATGGCCTTTTCCCATCCGAATGAATACGGTTCCATCTTCTTTCATCGTTACAAGATAGTTAAACTGTGTATTCCCATTGGCATACGTATGGTTGATGCCGGTCAGGCGGTTGGTCTGGCCGTTGATGCGGATAAACATATCATGACTCGCTTTCTGATTCTCCACCTCGAAAGAAACGGCGAGCAGCGTTGCTCCCTCTGCGGCACCCGGCAGCGTTGCTGAGACGGTCACGGATTTTTTCGTCTCAATCTCATATCCGTCCGCTGTCTTCTGAATGCGCAGATCTTCCTGATCGGTCTCTGGAATTTCAAGGTTTACTTTCTGAAAACAACTGTGAAACAGGGGTCCTACAGAACCATTCTTTGTATCTGAATCTGCAGCGGCTCTGAAATTATCCACAGATTTCGCCGATTTTTCCTGATCCGGGATTGCCGCTGTTGTCTTCCGCATTTCCTGATCCGGGATCACGGCTGCCGTCTCCAGTATTTCCTGGTTCTGCGGATAAGGTAATGATTTGTATTCCGTCTCGGAAACCACCTGGTCTGTCACGTAGGCAACCGGCGCTGCGGATATGGCACGATAAACCTGAAAGTCCCCGTAATCCCGGTACAGTTCATACCCCTCCGGCCGTGTTTCTGCCAGAATATATTTCACTCCCATGAACTGCCAGAACAGCGGATCATCGGAAACCGTCTGCATCATGCGGTTGCGGAAGGCTTCATTAATCCCATACGTCTCGTCCCGGAATTTCTTATATTCTGCATTGTATGTCGAGGAATAAATCGTCGAAACATTCTGCCCAATATCCCATATCCGGTTGACGTTCGCAAGGTTCTGTCCGCCGTCTCCATACTGCTCCATACGGTACCAGCCGGGATCCTCCGCACGGATCTCGCGGATTGCCGCTGCAATCTTGCTGTCCGTCAGAGCTTCATACGTTTTACGCGGGATCATCACATGCTTTTCCTGATTGATTGCTTTTCCGGCAAATGCAAGAATCACAGCACTAAAGACGAGCGGCAGAAACGGAAGCTCTCTGCCCCGCAGCCGTTTTTTTGCCGGAAACCACCGCCATGCCAGATAGCACGCAGTCACACAAATCACATCCAGTATGCCGAGATGCCAGTATGGTTCAAAGTATGTCTCTTGCTTTGCATTCCACATCAGAATCAGAACTATGAGGTACGGAAGCAATTCTCGCAGCTCTGTCATGACTTTGCGCTTAAAATTCCCGGTGCTTCGATTTTTTCCACACTCCCGCTTCCGGACAAGCTGGTTTTCCACATAAAGCCCGACTTCTGCACAGAGGACCGGAAGAAACGGGATGAATACTTTATCTTTGCTGTACAGGCCGCCGTTCAGCAGATAGCCGAACAGGGGAATACAAAAGAATACCAGCAAAAGGAAGGACAACAGTTTCTCACGCAACCGGCTCTTTCCGATCGCTCTGCCCAAAAGCGCCACCCCCGCAAATGCGGAGAGGCCAATGCCGTACGGCGTGTAGCAGAGACGCAGGATCAGAAACTGCGGTTTCCACATCGCCGGATCGGTAAAAAGTCCTGCGATGCCGCCCGCTGCGGTGCCGCGTCCGCCCTCGCCGCTGCTGCCGAACAGGGCGGCAGCCGATGGGATCAGCAGAATACCGGAAAGAAGGATTCCTGCGAGGACCGGAAGCGCAAAGCGGATTGCTGCGCCAAAAAAGCTCCGCAAACCCGCCAAAGCTTCAACTGTTCCTGAAGATTTTTCACCTGCCATCTGCTTTTTCTCTGCCCCGGCCTTTTGATTCCGCGACACTTTTCGATTCTCCTGTTCCGCTTCATACGCAGCATTTTCTGTACCGCATTTCAAATACTCCGTCACCGCATACGCCGTGAGCGCAAGCAGCCCGCCGACCGAAAAATAAAAGCTGGTCAGAATCATCCCAAGAACGGAAAGAATCAGCAGACCGCTCTTTCTCTTCTGAAAATGGCGGTCCACGCCCAGCAGAGCCAGCAGCAGAAACGGCATATAATTGACAAACATAAGCTGATTATAGGAATGATATAGAAGTGCGGTAGAACACGTAAAGAAAAGTGATGTAAAAAGACAGTTGCCGTAATGCAGACCCTTTTTGCTGATCCATCGATAAAAAAGCACTGCATCCGCCGCATACAGCAGCGCGGAGGAACCCATCACCCACAGGTCCATCGGGATGAACGGGAAAAGGTAGGATAACAGCATGGTCGGACTCAGCAGTCCGTAGTAGGCAAAACGGTAAATATTCTGACCTCCTCCCAGATTCCATGCGAAATCCGGGAAGAGGTTTCCGGTCGCGTAAAACCGCTTCCGGAAGTAATCGGCAAGGGTGCTGTGCTGGCTGATCCAGTCAATCGAGGAGCCGAATACGCCGTATTGCAGGACGAACAGCCGGCACAAAAGCAAAGAAAAGAAAAACAGACCAGCCGCCGTAAAATCCTTTCCGGTAAGACCTTCCAAAAAGCCGTTCCGCCGTCCTTTCGGCTGACCTTTCTTTTTCCGTGATTTCCCCGGCTCTCTTATTTCCTTTAAGATTTCCTTTTTCATGCCCGGATTTCTCCTCTTTCAGAAGCATGGCGTTTGTCGGCATACTCTGGAAAATACACATTTTTCTTTTCTGCCGTATGGGCATCTTTTCTTCTCTTTGCAGCACTCTCCTGCTTTTTCACCGGCTGCACACTGTGCATCTTGACCGTCTCTTCACTCGTCTCCTTTAAAAGATAGATCGGACGGTGCTTTGTTTCAAGATATGTCTTGGAAAGATAAATGCCTACAATGCCCGTGCAGAAAAGCTGTACACCGCTCACCAGAAAAAGGATGCATGCCATCGACGGCCAGCCCGCAACGGGATCGCCGAACAGCAACGTTCTTACGATAATGAACACGATCAGAATCATCGAAATCAGGAAAAAGAGCACGCCCATGACGGATGCGAGTGACAGCGGGGCTACGGAAAAACCTGTGATGCCGTCGATTGAGTACGCAAGGAGCTTTCGAAGTGGCCACTTTGATGTTCCGGCGCAGCGATCCTCATGCTCAAATTCCAGCCATTCTGTGTGAAAGCCGACCCATCCGAAAATTCCTTTGGAAAAGCGGTTGTACTCACTCATTTCCAGCACGGCATCCACCATTTTGCGGCTCATCAGGCGGTAGTCCCTTGCACCGCTTACGATCTCTGTTTTGGAAAGGCGGTTTATCACACTGTAGAAGGCATTTGATAAGAAGGATTTGATTTTTCCCTCGCCCTCCCGCGAGCTCCGGCGTGCCGCCACACAGTCACAGGTACCGCTCTGCAGCATCGCGTACATTTTCGGAAGAAGGAACGGCGGATCCTGAAGGTCGACATCCATCACCGTTACGTAATCGCCTTTGGCCGCCTGCAGTCCGGCGTACATGGCTGCCTCTTTTCCGAAATTTCTCGAAAACGAGAGGTAACGGCAGCGCATATCCTTCTGCGCAAGCCGGCGCATCTCAAACAGACTGTGATCCTTCGAGCCGTCGTCAACAAAGATCAGCTCGAACTGAACCTTCTGCTGTTCTTCCATCTCATTCATCTGACGTACCATCGTCTCGTAGTAAACCGGAATTGCTTCCTCTTCGTTGTAGCATGGTATGATAATACTGATTGTCTCCATTTTTTTCCTCCTGGGGATTACATACTCTCTCAGAATCCTTCTGCAGATCCTTCCTGCTGCAATCCCGCTTCTGTCTCATTCTTATGCAAGTCAGGTTTTTGTGGCTGTTTCTCCCGCTGCAGAATCCTCGCCTGCCTCCGGGAAACGCAGGATGACTTTAAACAGATCGCCGTCTGCCGCAAGCTCCATGCGGCCGCCCATGTTGGCCGTGTAGCTTGATGCAATCGCAAGGCCAAGGCCGTGCCCCTCGCTCGTCCGTGATTCGTCGCCGCGCACAAAGCGTTCCATCATTTCCTCCGCTTCAAAATTCATCTCATAGGCGGAAATGTTTTTCATCGTCACGAAAATCTCCCCGTTTTCCTTCCCTGCGTCAATGTAAACTCTCGTTCCGCAAAGGCTGTATTTCAGGATATTTTCCACGAGATTCTGTATCACGCGGTACATTTTCCCATTATCCCCAAGGAACGGCAGCGGCTCATCTCCGAGCGCCGTGCGAAACGACAGATTGCTCTGCGCAATCGCATCGTCCATATCGGCGAGGGTCTGCTCGATCAACCGTTTCATATCCATTTTTTCCATCTGGAATTTTTCGGTTCCGCTTGTCGATTTGGAGAGCTCGAAGAGGCTTTGGATCATCTCCTTTAGCTGTTCCTGTTTCACAGAAATCACTTCGACGTAATCCTGTGCCGCCGGTGTCAGATCCTCTTTTTTCAGAAGATCCGTATAGCCGACCATCGAGGTGAGCGGTGTTTTCAGATCGTGCGATACATTGGTAATCAGGTCAATTTTGAGACGCTCCGCCTGCATCTGTTTTTCTACGCTCTTCTGCATAGCGCTCTCAATATTTTCCAGCTCTGCAAATGCCGGATACAGCAGAGATTTTTCGGATATTTCATGGATCCGGCTTTCCATGCTGCCTTCTGCCATCGTATGGATCTGTTCCATCAAAAGACCCATCTCCCGGTTCAGGCGACTGCGGTATGTTTTCCAGGCAAACAGAATTAAAATCAGCGTGGTCAGCCCAAGAAGAATGACAAACAGTACCTCGCCATCCATTCCGTTTATCAGTCCGGTGATCATGGTAATCACGATTAGAAGTTCCGCAATCAGTGCCACACGGAACGGCCATTTACTCTGACCGGCAAGCTGCCGTTCCAGGCTGGTCCGATCTCTGTAACGCTTCCTTTCTCTGCAAAAAAAGGACATTTCTCTCAGTTGTTTCTTTTCATAGCGACAGACAAGAATGCCGGCACTGAGAAGGAAAACGCCACAGATTCCAAAAAACAGAAGACCTGTCTGCACACACTCTATTACAGTACCCCATTCGGCAACAATGCGGTATCTGGCATAGCTGTGCCGGAGCGGCTGAAGCCATCCGAAAAAAGCAAATCCTCCGACAAGAACCAGAAGCTCATTTGGCACCTTTTCGGATTTTTTCAGAAACAGCTGCTCTTTCTCTGCTTCCGCAGCGGCTCTTGCCTCAAACTGCATCTGCCGGGATTTTTCTATTTCATCTGTCTCGGACTTATCTGCGGCTGCCCCTTCGCTGCTTTTTGCTGTTTTTCCCGCTTTTTCCGATTCGCTGCCGGCAAAAGCAGTCATTTTCGAGTTCCCGGTATTTTTTCGGAATTTCCATACCAGATACAAGGCTGCGGCTATGCCCAAAACGCCGACTACCGTCACTCCAATGCCGATACCCCATTCGATGTTGCGCCACATTCCCCATTCGAATTCACTGGCCCATTTCCGCAGAAGCTTTCCGCACAAAATCAGTACCATAGAAAGATCGAGAAGCATCCACAGCAGGATGCGTTTTTCAGTTTCCGTCAATTTTTTCAATTTTGTATCCAATTCCCCACACCACCTTTAAATATTTTGGATTTTTCGGCGTAATTTCGATTTTCTCACGAATGCGCCGGATATGAACCATGACGGTATTTTCTACGCTGTAAGCATCCTCCTGCCAGACCTGGCTGTAGATTTCTTCGGCTGAGAATACATAGCCGGGATGCTCCATCAGAAGCTCCATAATTTTGTACTCGGTTGCGGTCAGGCGAACAGGTTCACCGTCCACCAGGAGTTCTTTGGTGTTTCGGTTCAGCAGCAGACCGCCGTTTTTCAGGATATCCTGGCTTTGTGTGGTTCCGTTTGCGGCGCCTAAGGAGAAGTAACGGCGGAGCTGGGATTTAACACGGGCCATGAGTTCGGCGGTATTATACGGCTTTGTCACGTAATCATCGGCGCCCATCGAAAGTCCGATGACTTTATCGCTCTCTTCGGTTTTCGCGGAAAGCATGATAATCGGGATGTTGTTTTTTTCTCTTATTTTCATCAGGGCGGAAAGGCCGTTCATTTTGGGCATCATGACATCGAGCAGGATCAGATGGATCTGTTCGGTCATGAGGATGTCGAGTGCCTCCATGCCGTTGTAGGCTTTTTTTACCCTGTAGCCTTCCAGTTCTAATAGTTTGCCGAGAGATCTTACGATTTCCCGGTCGTCGTCTACGACTAATATGTTGTATTGGCTCATCTCGTTTTTCCCCTCTTGGTTCTATGGTGTTTATCATAGCAGAGAAAACGGAGATTATTTGGATAAAAAACTGACATTTTTCTTAAAATGTAATCCCCCATTACGTTTTCCTGCTTTTTTTACAAAAAAAACACTGATTGGTAGAATTGTAAGCTGGTGTAAAAAATAAAAACAAACGCATATAAATTAGTAAAAATGCCTGCCATAGCAACTGAAAATGTGGAAAAAGATAAAAAAAGTCAATATAAGTGGACAAAATACACAATATCAAACGGGGATTTTATTTGATATGATGTAAATATCACAAATAATCAAAGAAAATGCGTAATAAAAACGCACAAAACAACGGAAAGGATGGGGAGTATGGCGAAGGAAAAAATGAAAAAGAAAAAAGGAGAGAAAATTACCCCTGCAATCTTGTGGAAACAGCGTTGGCTGCTTGTGATGTCAGTACCATTTGTAATCTGGCTGATTATCTTCAAGTACATTCCGCTGTGGGGATGGACCATGGCATTTCAGGAGGTAAAACCTGCGACATTTGCACTTCCGATCTGGGAGAGAACCTGGGTTGGATTTCAAAATTTTACAGATGCATTCAAAGACCGTCTGTTCACACAGACATTAATCAACACATTGGGAGTAAGCTTCCTTGACATCGCGGTTGGAACGATCGCAGCAATCGCATTTGCGGTTCTTCTGAACGAGATGTTCTTTATGAAGTTCAAAAAAGTAACGCAGACCATTTCTTATCTGCCGCACTTTGTATCCTGGGTTATTATTGCAAGTATTGCAAAGAATATTTTCAACGACGGCGGTGTTGTTGACAGTATCTTCGGCAAGAACCTGCACCTGATGAGTTCCAACTCACCGCTTATCTGGGTAACCATTATCCTGATTAACTGCTGGAAAGAGGTTGGCTGGAACGCAATTATTTATCTGTCCGCCATGGCAGGTATTGATCCTGGTCTTTACGAGGCCGCTGATATGGACGGTGCAAGCCGTCTGCAGAAGATCTGGCACATCACTCTGCCGGGTATCCGACCGACCATCATCGTACTGCTGATTATGAGTATCGGTGGCGCCCTGAACGTAGGTATGGAGCGTCAGATGCTTCTTAGTAACCCGCTGGTTGAGGATCACACGATGGTACTTTCCTGGTTCTCTTATAAGAGAGGTATCGGAAACAGCAACTACGGTCTTGGTACCGCAATCGGTGTATTCCAGTCTGCAGTCAGCGTTACCCTGCTGCTGATCGCCAATAAGATTGCCGGTCTGGTAGGCGAAGATAAACTTATGTAGGAGGACGCGAATATGAACAAGAAAGCAAAAAAATTTGACTACGTACTGGCGGTAATCTTCGTATTCCTCGTCATCATCACCATTTATCCGTTCCTGAACGTACTGGCGATTTCGTTTAATGATTCAACGGATACCATCAAAAACGTAAATTTTATCATTCCGAGAAAGTTTACATTAAGCAACTATAAATATGTATTTAAAGACGGCGGCATTGCAATGCCGGCTGTGATTTCTGTAGCAAGAACCATCATCGGAACAATCGTAGGTATTGTATGTACCTCGATGGTTGCTTACACATTAAGCCGCAGAGACTTCGTACTCCGCAAACCATTTCAGCTTCTGTTCGTTGTTACCATGTATGTCGGTGGCGGAATGATTCCGGAATACCTTCTGATTATCCGTACCTTAAAGCTGGGCAATAACTTCATGGTATACATTCTGCCTGGTCTGATGTGGGTTTATAATATGATTCTGGTCCGCTCTTATATCGACGGACTGCCGATGGCTCTGCAGGAGGCAGCAAAGCTCGACGGAGCAAACGATTTTCAGATCTGGTATAAAGTCGTTATGCCGCTTTGCAAACCGGTTATCGCAACCGTAGGTCTGTACTATGCAGTAGGACAGTGGAACTCCTTCATGGATACTTACCTGTATGCGAAAAAACTCCCGACTCTGCAGTACAAACTGTATGAGATTATGAACCAGGCGACCATGAAAATGGACGTTCATGCAGGAACCAATGTACAGACGGCCGTAACACCAATGTCCGTACGTATGGCCGTAACGATTGTAGCAACTGTGCCGATCGTTATTGTATATCCGTTCCTTCAGAAATACTTTATCGGCGGTATGACACTTGGTTCTGTTAAAGACTGATAAAAAACAGTATTAAAAAATTTTTAGAAAAAGATGATGTTTATTCCTGCCAGGCGAAAGAAAGAGTGCAGGATGACATAAACCATTTTAAGGAGGGCTTTTATGAAAAGAAAAGTAGTATCACTCATGTTAGTATCTGCTATGGTGGCCGGAATGCTCGCAGGATGCGGTTCCGACAGTGGCAGCAGCAAGGGAGGGTCCAGCACAGAGACTGGATCAGCGGCAGAGGCAAGTTCTTCAGGCGAGACAGCAGATGATGCAGATGACAAATCTCCGATTACCTTTGAGTATTTTAACGCTGATGGTAAAAACGGCAACTGGGATAACCCGGTAGCAAAAGCAATCACAGAGGCAACAGGCGTTACACTTGATGTTTCCTATCCGGTAGCATCCCAGGGTGATGCAAAAGAAGATGTTGCGCTGATGATCGCAAATGATGAGTATCCGGACATGATTTATGCAAAAGGCTCAGCAACGGATTTGTATCAGGCAGGCGCGCTGATTGATATGACAGACCTGATTGAAAAATATGGTCCAAACATCAAAAAAATGTACGGAGCAGAGATGGAAAAACTGAAATGGAGCCAGGATGATCCTGGAATCTATCAGCTTTCCTACGCAGGTGTAAACCAGAAAACCCTGACAACAGGTGGAAGCTGCCAGATTCAGTGGGCTGCATTAAAAGAAAACGATTATAAATATCCGAAGACACTGGATGAGTATGAAAAAATGATCAAGAGCTATCTTGCAGCACATCCAAAAACAGAAGATGGTCTGGATATGATCGGTATCACCATGAGTGCTTCTGACTGGCACTGGATGATTACCCTTGGAAACCCGGCAGGACTGATCGCTGATGCATCCCCGGATAATGGACAGTGGATCATTGACGACGAGTACAACGTACATTACAAACATGTAACAGATGAAGAGAAAGAATACTTCAAATGGCTGTGCCGTATGTACAACGAAGGTATCCTGGATCCGAACTTTGCAACGCAGACAGATGATGACTATATTGCAAAAGTTGCCAGCGGCCGTGTTGTTGCCATCACCGATGCTGAGTGGCATTACAGCCAGTGCGAAGCTACTCTGGTAGCAGACGGAAAAGTAGATCAGACTTATGTTGGACTTCCTGTAACCTTAAGAGAAGATCAGGTAGAAAAAGCCCTTCTGTATCAGGGAACTACCGTTGGCTGGGGTATTGGAATTACCAAGAGCTGTGAAGATCCGGTTCGTGCCATCAAATTCCTTGACTATCTGTGCTCCGATGAAGGACAGATCCTGTATCACTGGGGTATCGAAGGCGAGAACTACTTCCTCGATGATGACGGACAGCCATATCGTACCGATGAAGAAGTTGCAAAAGCTCAGTCTGATCCGGATTATGCAAAGAACACCGGTATTGACAACTACACTGGATTCCCGATCTACGGAACAGGTTCCTACTCTGAAGACGGATTCCCATACACTCCAACTACCAAAGAGTCTGTTATTGCAAACTACAATACAGCAGAAAAAGAAGGATGCGAAGCGATGGGATTTGAGATGCTGACCGACATGTTTGCACAGCCGGAAGAGTTCGATCTTCTTCCATACTCTGCACTGTGGGCATATCAGCAGCCACAGGAACTTGCTGAGAAACAGACAATTCTGGACGAAATTGCTTGGCCGGGACTTGTTAAATGCGTAACTGGTACCGAAGATGAGTTTGATGGAAACTGGGAGAGCATGGTACAGGAGCTGACAGACAATGGTCTGGCAGATGCAGAAGAAGCTATGACAGAGTTCCTTGCTACCAAACTTGTTGATGTAGAGTAAGTAAAGCAAAAACATAAGGTTTTGCCGTTGAACGGAAGGCGGCACAAAAACATGGTCTGATATTATTAAATGTCAGGCCATGTTTTAAAATACAGCGACAGTAATGGGAAATGTGAAACATTGTAAAAAGATAACAGTATATGGAAAATCTGCAAACAATTTCATGAGACAAAATCATCGGGAGGTTTTTGGAAAATGACAGAAAAGAAGGAGTTTCAGGTAAACAAAAACACACCGTTCTGGGATGCATCACTGACGGATCAGGAAAGAATCGACTGGCTGTTAAAAGAAATGACGGTCGAAGAAAAACTGGGATACCTCGCCAGCTCTTCCCCGGATCTGCCGCGCCTTGGCATTCCGGGAGTCTCTGTAGGCGGTGAGGCGGCACACGGCGTTGAGGGCAGAAACGATCAGAACGGTCTTGGAAAACCGGATGTGACAACATCCTTCCCGCAGCCGATCGGTATGAGTGCATCCTGGGACCCGGAGCTGATCAGGCAGGCCGGTGAAGTGACGGGAACGGAGGCGCGTGTCGTATGGCACCGCCATGAGGGCCATGGACTCAGCAGATGGGCTCCGACCGTTGATCTTGAGCGCGATCCGAGATGGGGAAGAAACGAAGAAGGTTACGGAGAGGATCCTGTGCTGACCGGAAAAATGGCCGGTGCTTATATCCGGGGAATGCAGGGCGATGATCCGAAGTATCTGCGCTGTGCAGCGACCTTAAAGCATTTCTATGGAAACAACACGGAGGTCGGCCGCGGATGGAAAAATTCTTCCATTGACCCGCGGAACAAATATGAGCTGTATCTGGAGCCATTCCGCAGATGTATTGAGGACGGCGGCGCAGAGGGCATTATGACGGCATATAACAAGATCAACGGAACGATCGGTATCCTGAATCCGGAAGTGACCGATATTCTGAAAAAACAGTACGGTCTCCGTCACGTTGTCAGCGACGGCGGTGCGATGGGACTTGTCGTGAATCTGCATCACTATTTCGGACAGCATGCGGAGACGATCGCAACGGCACTGAAAGCCGGTGTGGATGCCATGTCTGACGATCCGCGTATGGTAGAGCAGGCGGCACGCGAGGCATATGAGCTTGGCATTCTGAAGGAAGAGGATATGGACCGCTCCATTCGCTGTATGATGGAGACGAAGCTTCGTCTCGGCGTTTATGATCGGGAAAACCTGAATCCGTATGACCGTGTGACCGAGGACGATATCGATTCCCCGAAGGCACGTGAAATCTGTAAAGAGCTGAGCCGTGAATCGATCGTGCTTCTGAAAAATGAGAACGGGGCGCTGCCGCTTGACAAAGCTCTGAAAGCAGAAGATATTGCCATTGTCGGACCGCTTGGTGATGCATGGTATCAGGACTGGTACGGCGGAACGGCACCATACCGCACAACCTTCCTGCAGGGGATGGAAGTACTGAAGCAGGAGAACATTACATTCGCGGATGGTCTGGATCGCGTTGTTTTCCGCTGTGATGGAAAAGGTCTTGCCGTAGCAGAAGACGGAACACTTCAGATGGCAGATGAGCCGGATGTGTTTATCAAGGAATACTGGGGTGAGGGAAGCTATACGTTCAAGAGTGTCCGTACCGGAAAATACCTCGGCGCAAGACTCTCAGAGTCGCAGGGAGAAAAGCCGAAAATGGGACAGATTGCGGCAGACCGGGAGGAAGCCTTCGACTGGTTCGTGATGGAGATTTTCCACGTGGAGCCGCAGGAGGATGGCAGCGTTGTGCTGACCAACCGTTTCCATTACCCGGTTTATAGAGATGCGGAGGGATTTTTCTCCTTCGAGCAGACGGAGGGAACTCCGATCACCATGGAGGTTGTCGAAAACGGAATTGAAAAAGCAGTTACTGCAGTCCGGGGCAAAAAGCAGGTTTTACTTGCGCTCGGCTGTAACTCCGTGATCAATGCGAAAGAGGAGATCGACCGCAACACACTGGAGCTGCCAGAGGAGCAGGAGATGCTGCTTGACCGGATCGCAGAGGTCAATCCGAATACCGTTCTGGTGCTGTTTACGAATTATCCGTACACACTTCAGAAAGCGATGGAAAAACTGCCGGCGATCATCATGTCTGCAACGGGAAGCCAGGATATGGGAAGCGCAATGGCAGAGGCTGTGCTTGGAATCTATGCACCGGCCGGCCGTCTGAATATGACCTGGTATGAGAGTATCGATCAGCTGCCGGACATTGACGATTACGACATCATCAAAGGAAAAAGAACGTACCGCTATTTCGACGGGAAGGTATTGTATCCATTCGGCTATGGCCTGACGTATACCACATTTGCGTATGAGAACTATAAGGTTTCCTTAAAAGACGACCGTCTGCTGCAGATCTCTCTCGATGTGAGAAATACGGGCGATACCGCAAGCGACGAGGTCGTCCAGATCTACGGTTCCGCTCTGGAATCCTGCGTGAAGAAACCAATCTGCCAGCTGCTTGATTTTGTCCGTGTGAAAAACATTGCCCCGGGCGAGACGAGACACATCGCACTGGAAATCCCGGTGGAGGAGCTTCGCTTCTACGATGTCATCAGCCGCAGACTGATGGTAGAAGAAGGAACGTATGAAATCTATGCGGGCGCATCCTGCAAGGATAAAGCCGTTTCCGCAGAAATCTTTATTCCGGGCGGAAAAAGGGGAGTACGCGATCTGAGTGCATTTACCGCGGCAGACCACTACGATGATTACGAGAACATGTATCTGACGGAAGGCCACTTCAATTTCAAGGCAGTCCGCGTGCAGGATGAGACGAAAGAAGGTGTTCTCGTTTACCGTGACTGTGATCTTTCCGATGCTGCTGTTCTGGCGCTTCATGTGAAGAGTGAACGCGGCGGCAGTGTGGAAGCCTTTGTGGACGGTGTTTCGATGGGAAGCTTTACCGGTGACACAAGAACCTGTGAGTTCCGCAGCGCCCCGAAACTGGACCGCTATGCGGAGGAAGAAGTAAAAGAGCGCAACCGGTACCGCGAGCCGGTTTATGAGGATGTTGAAATTTCCCTCGCAGACAGACCGCAGACGGGCGGCGTATCTGAGATCCGTCTCGTCCTGAAGGGAGATATGCGGATCTGCTATCTGCGTGTGCTGAAAAATAAGAGCACAGGAAAAATTCAGATGGGCGTAGCAAACTAACCAGATAATGTATTGTCTGAAAAAAGTATTGACAAATTGTGTGAATATGAATAAAATGTTCCTGTAAAAACAAAATACGGAGATCTTCAGGGCAGGGTGTGATTCCCTACTGGCGGTATAGTCCGCGACCCGCTGCGATATCAAACAGCGGCTGACTCGGTGCAACTCCGGGACCAACAGTTAAAGTCTGGATGAAAGAAGACGAAATAAAGTTTATTTGCATGGAAATATTTTTTGGTGCCCTGAATTCAAGAAAAGGAATTCAGGGCACTTTTTTCGCGGGCAACGAGCCAAAGTCCGTGCTTGCACGAGACCTTGGCGACTGCCGCGAAAACGAGTTCAAATTCGTGGAGCGTATTTGGACTCGTTACTTCCGGCAGAACCGGTCAAGATCTCCAGAAAAAAGGAGAAATGCAGTTATGAATGCACAGACAACAGCAAAACAGACATCAAAGATGTCGCAAATCGGAAAAACCCGTTACATGGTACAGGTGGCAATGCTCGGCGCCGCCGCAGTCGTATTGATGTTTTTTGACATCCCGCTTCCGTTTGCCCCGAGTTTCTACAAGATTGATTTAAGCGAAGTTCCGGTGCTGATCGGAGCCTTTGCGATGGGACCTCTTGCCGGAGCTGCGATTGAGCTGATTAAGATTCTGCTGAACCTTGTCATGAAAGGAAGTACCACCGCAGGTGTTGGCGAAGTAGCAAACTTCCTGATCGGCTGCGCGTATGTTATGCCGGCCGCATGGATCTACAAAACACAGAAAACCAAGAAAAATGCCATGATCGGTATGGCAGTCGGAACCGTATTTCTGGCAGCAGCCGGCGGTCTTCTGAACGCTTTTGTACTGCTTCCGGCTTATGCAGCAGCCTTTGGAATGCCGATGGATGCCCTTGTGGGAATGGGATCCGCAGTCAACAAAGCAATTACAAGCCTTCCGACCTTTGTTCTGTTTGCCGTTGTACCGTTTAATATCATCAAAGGTGTTGTGGTATCACTGGTAACCATGCTTCTGTACAAGCACATCAGCAGACTGCTGAAGGGTGAGGCGATGAATTAGTTCATCATTTCCGTAAACGGAGAATCCAATAAATACGTTGTAGAGAGACGGACAAAATGCAGAGAGAAATCCTCTGTTTTTTGTCCGTCTTTTAAAATTTTCGGGGAATGGCGGCAATGGATTGCCCACACAGGTCTTTTAGTAGTACAATGAAGCATAATCGATAAAAGAAAATACGCAGCGAAATTGGAAAGGAGCGCAAAAAAAAGAGATCCGCGCATTGGCTGAAATCTCTTTTCTATCACATTTTAATATTGTTATTATGTCTCGAAACTGTTAAGCGCTTTCCAGATGTTCCATCACTTGAACGCCCCATTTAAAAAGGGCGGTTCGCATGGCGAAGGTCAGGACTGCGGTAAGCAGAATCATCACGCTCGTGGTGATGTGGATGTTGAGCTGAAGTTTTCCGTACAGCAGGTAGCCGGCTCCGATCAGGATTGCGCCGACGGTGAGGTCGATGAGGACGGAGATCAGGGAGCGGTTGTTGGATTTTATGGCGGCGGTTTCGTTTTCCCAGTTTAATTTCAGAAATGCAAGGTCAAAAAGGAGCTGTTCATAGTTGACGAACAGGGTAAATAAAACCGTGATCGCCGTGGTGTAAAGAAGGGTCGCCGGGTGCAGACCGAAGACGACAGCAATCATGTTGAAGACCAGAGCGTACGGCAAGGTGCCAAGGAGACTGATCAGGATGCCGCTTACCAGCATGGCACGGATCTGGTCGTGATAGCTCATCGGAATGCATTTCATATAGATGTATTCGCTGCCCTTTCGGGACATCGCTGTGGCGGAAATCACGCAGAACATGGACATCATGACGGCGATTCCGGCGGCAGTAAGGACGGCAACTGCGACGGGCAGTTCCCCTTTCAGGAGGCGGAATATAGTGCCATCGGCGACAAGCCGGGTCCAAAGGCCGGTGGTTTTAGCCATGCCAAGGCTGGAAATGATTGAAATGAGGGCAATACCAAGCATGAAGACCGGCCAGATGAGAGGCATCAGAACACAATTCATGAACCAGGCCGGTGTGCGGTACAGTTTTTTCCATTCAATCATCGCGTAGGTGCGGACCGGATTTTTGCTTTTGACGGTTCGGGTCACTTCTTCTTTGGATAAAATGCGTTTTTCGCTGGTGGTTTCGCTCATGCCGAGGACAGCCGGGAGGTAGATTTTCCAGGCGAGGGCGAAAAAGACAGCAAGGATGACGGCTGTTGTAGCGATGTAGAGTATCATTTTGAGAAAGGATGCATCTGCAAGGCTTCCGGTCATCAGGGGCAGGTTCGGAAAAATGGTCCGGAAGGCGCGCAGAGTGCCCTTCTGGCTTTCCATCAGGTTCATGATATCCTGCATTTCAAAATTTCCGATACTGCGCGAAAATACGTTGATGCCGATCGCAAAAATCAGGGATGCGGCGAATCCGAGGTAGCTTAAGAAATCCTTGTTTCGGATATTTTTGAAAAGACGCATCACGAGCATCGTCAAAACTGCGGCGTAAACGAGCGGCACAACCGGGAAAATAAGGCAGGCGAGGATCATATTGATCCAGTAAAAAATGCCCATTTTGGCGCTGATCCCGTACCCTAACAGAAACGGAAAGAACAGCAGTACAATAAGATAGTATTCGTTCAGCAGACAGCAGAAGCCTTTCGCACCGACAATCTGCGCCGGGGTAAACGGCAGCGGCAAAAGCTTTACGAGGTCAGAGTCCATGTAATACTCGCTCAGAAACAGCGGCAGGCCATAGAAGAAAATGACCATCATGCCGATGGCACAGACGAACTCGATCAGCAGGGTTTCCAGCCCGAGCGGCTGCAGGAAGGTATAGCCGGAATATCCCAGAAGAAACAGTAAGACCGACACGGGAAGGAGGCAGACACCAAGCAGAAGGTATACAACGATACGTCCTCCGTCCGAAAATGCTTTCTTTTTTCCGCTCTTCTGATTGCTTTTTCCTGGTCCGCTTTTCAGAAGGAAACGGGTGAGAATCCATAAGTTACGCATGTTCGGTGATCTCCAGAAAGATATTTTCAAGTGTCTGATCCGGATAGGCCGCTTTTAATTCTTCCAGGGTACCCAGGTATACCTGGCGGCCGTGATGGATGATGGCGATGCGGTCGCAGAGTTTTTCCGCTACTTCCAGCACATGGGTGGAAAACAGCACGGCGTTTCCGGCATCGGCGTGTTCACGCATCATCTGTTTGAGCTCGTGCGCGGAGCGCGGGTCAAGGCCGGTCAGCGGCTCATCGAGAATCCAGACCGGCGGCTTGTGAATCAGTGCGCCCATCACCATGATTTTCTGACGCATGCCATGCGAGTAGCTCATGATACGGCTCGAAAGGTTCTCTTCCATCTCAAAGCGTTTTGCGGTTTCTTCGATAAAACGCTGACGCTCTTCCGTTCCGACACCGTAGATATCTGCCATAAAATTCAGATATTCAATTCCCCTGACGCGAAGAAACGCATCCGGGTCGTCTGGCACAAAACCGAACTGGCGCTTGGCTTCGAGCGGATCCTTCTGGATATCTTTTCCATTGATTTCAATCGTTCCCTCGGACGGTGCCAGGATGCCGGTGATCATTTTTAATGTTGTCGTTTTCCCGGCTCCGTTTGGGCCGATAAATCCGGTGATCTTTCCATCTTCGATATCCCAGGAAAGATCATCGACGGCTTTTTTGCTTCCATCGCCGTAAATTTTGCTGACGTGGTTCAGACGAATCATGTTTTATTCCCCCTCTTTTTTTCTTGTAAAACGAAACTGTGATTCTCTTGCTTCGTTTCTAAAAACAGACTGCCCTTTTCTCACTCCGAAAGCTCTTATCCTTCCCTCGCAGGAAAAGGAGTCAGGCGGATCTTCGCAATCCGCTTCGCTACTTGCTTGATTCGGTTAAATTTCGAAGCACGGGCTGTGATCTTGTGTTTTTTTCAGTATGCATTCTTCTGCCAGAACTGTCAATCAGCGGAACGAAAAATACAGAATTTTGTAAGAACTTGTAAGACTTTTAGAGCGTGTCTGAAAAAAAGATACCGCAAAGTGAAGCCTGCAGATTGCGGAAATGCTTTTTCAGACACGCTCCAGAATCAAATCCGATTTTACCCTCTACTTTTTCAGAATCACATCGATGACTGTATCGACTCCATCCGGCAATACCGGGTCTTCGCCGAGATCGGCGAATGCCATGGTCGGATAATCGCTGTGTACCCAGCTTGTGGAAACCGGGATTTCCGCGCCGGTTGCGACGTAGCGGATCGCCTGGATTTCTTCTTTTTTCACGCCGGGCAGCGGCAGCGGCCCAACGGTATTTTCATAGACATGAAAATACAGATGGTTTCCGTGGCGCGTCACACGGCCAAAGTCCGGTTTCTCAATACCGGCTTTTCCGCAGCCGTAAATGCTCTCTCCGTTTTTCTTCATCCACTTTCCAATCTCAGCCAGCCGTTCGATCGACTCCTCCGGGATATTTCCCCTGGCGTCCGGGCCGACGTTCAAAAGCAGGTTTCCACCCTTCGATACGCACTCGACCAGCTTTTTGATCAGCATCGGTGCCGGTTTGAAGAAGTGGTCGTTGGCACAATAGCCCCAGTGATTGTTCATCGTAACGCAGGATTCCCAGGCGATATCGTTTCCATTCACATCCTGGATGCCATTCGGCGGAATCATCTGCTCCGGGCTCACAAAGTCGCCGTGGTACGGGGTCGGATTTCCGGCCGCCAGAGAACCGTAGCCCTCTCCGCTCACCTCGAGACGGTTGTCGATGATGACATCCGGCTGGAGCCTCCGCACCATATTGATCAGCTCCGTCGCTTTCCATGCTTCGCCGCGCAGCGTATCGTAAGAGAAGTCAAACCACAGCACATCCAGCTTTCCGTAGTTTGTGCAGATCTCGCGTACCTGATTATGCATGTAGGTCAGGTAGCGGTCGAAATCGCGGTCATCGTTTTTGTATGCCGGGTTGTTCCGCATCGGGTGGTTCCGGTCGCCGTAATGTGGGAAATCGTCGTGGAACCAGTCGAGCAGGGAGAAATACAAACCGACCTTCAGTCCTTCTGCGCGGACGGCATCAACGTACTCTGCAACGAGGTCGCGGCCGCATTTCGTGTTGGTGGATTTGAAATCGGTATACTGGCTGTCGAAGAGGCAGAATCCATCGTGATGCTTGGCAGTCAGAACCATGTATTTCATGCCGGCCTCTTTCGCCGCTTTTGCCCATTTCCGCGGCTCGAAATCAACGGGATTGAACTCCTCAAAATATTTCATGTAATCTTCTTTTGGAATCTGCTCGGTACTCCGCACCCATTCTCCGCGCGCCGGGATGGCGTAAAGCCCCCAGTGGATAAACATGCCGAAACGGGCGTCGCGGTACCACTCCATCCGCCTGTCATAGGCTTCTCTGTCAAATTTGTACATCGTTTTGCTTCCTCCTGTTTTAGTTTTATATTGGTAATGATTCAGAGTACCATTTCGCATGGCTCTGAATCGTTACGTCAAGCGGATATTCGCAATCCGCTTCGCTGCTTGATTCGATTAAATCTTAATTTTCACCCATTTTCCCTGTTTGAATCGGATCGTCGCAAAGATAAACCGTGACATCTGATCCGCCAGCACGCCGAACCAGATTCCGACGATGCCAAGCCCCAGCGTGTAACCGCCAAGATACGAAACGATCGTACGAATAAATGTAACGCTGATCATAGATGCAACTGCCGTATAAAGCGTATCTCCCGCACCGCGCAGGCATCCCATGTAAATAACCTGACAGATCTGGAAAATGACGACGAAGATAATGACATGGATGATGCTGACACCGATTTCAATGATATGCTGTTCTTCGAAAAACAGGCTGTACAGCCACCTTCCGCCGAAGAGATAAATCGCAACGAGGCATACTGCGATGCCCGCGCCGATCAGACGGCACGTTCTGCCGTACTCTTTCGCAAGATCCGGCTTTTTTGCGCCAAGGCTCCGGCCGATCAGTGCAACCGCTGCGGACTGGAGGCCGTCACCGAACGCAAACGAAAGCGACATAATATTCATGCCGACCTGGTGTGCCGCCATTGCATCGGTTCCCTGCTTGGCCGCCATGATCGCCGTCATCATAAAGCCGATCCGCATGAACACCTGCTCGAAAAACACACTGTACCCGACCCTGACCAGGCTGATGAACGCTGCAAGCGTCGGTTTAATTTTGTTCTTCAGAATATAGCCAAGGTTCAGAAATCCGTCTTGCTTTGTGATGGAAAGGATGCTCATCACACATCCGACAACCGTTCCTGTGACGGTTGCCAGTGCCGCACCCTGAATGCCGAGTGCCGGGAACCCGAAATGGCCGTTGATCAGAAGATAATTCAGGATAATATTAATCGTATTTGATGTTACATTTGTGCGCATCGTGATTTTTGTATTGCCCGCACCGCGCTGTGCCGAGTTGATCCCCATCTGGATACAGTTAAAAATCATACCGCCCATGATGATACGGAAATATGTTACTGCGCCATTATGAGTCTCCGCCGTTGAACCGCACAGATGGATAATCGGACTTGCAAACGCCACAAATCCAACACTGAATACAGCTGCTGCAAGGATAATAAATACAAGCGCAGTTACCAGAGTCTCATTCGCCGCACCCTGCCTCTGCTCTCCTCGCCGCCGCGCAACAAGGGCGGAAATCGACACATTCAGCGCAAAGAAAAACGCCAGGCCAAGCAGCTTCGGCTGTGTCGTCAGACCGACCGCGGCAACTGCGTAGGAGCCAAGCGAGCTTACCATCAGCGAATCTACAAGACCCGCAAATGCAATGAAAAACGACTCCACGATCGCCGGCCACGCCATGTTGACGGCGGTCTGGAATGTGTCTTTGTGGTATTTCCCCTTTAACTTGTTTCCTAAGTACCCCATTTCTTTTCCTCTCTTTCGTCCCAATACCAATTTCTATTTTACTTTGTTTTAACAGAAGGGTCAATACGGTACCGGCAGAAAAAAGCCAGCCGCAAAAGCAAAATTCTTTTCGCTTTTTGTGGCTGGCTTTTCTTTTATCTTTCCGTAGCGATTCAGACCCCCATCTTGATTCCGCTTACGCTACATCCCAGTATTGCTTCTTATTTTTTCAGCACAAATTCTGCCTTATTCTCTGTCGTGCTGTCGCTTCCGATGAAGACTTCGAAAACACCGTTTTCACTTTCTACACGCTCATTTTCTGTCAGGAAGCGAAGCTCTTCTTCTGTGATTTTGAAGATGACTTCGGTTTCTTCTCCCGGCTGAAGGGTTACCTTGCAGAAATCTTTCAGCTCTTTCACCGGGCGTACCACGGATGCGGCTACGTCGTGGATGTAAAGCTGTACGGTCTCGGTTCCCTTTGCATCGCCGGTGTTTTTCACGGTTACGGAGGCTTTAATCTCATCTTCCATGCCAAGCTCTGCCTTGTCCAGTTTCACATCTGAAATTGCAAAGCTGGTGTAGCCAAGGCCATATCCGAACGGGAACAGTGGTGCGTTCGGGATGTCGAGGTATTTGGAACGGAAACGGTCTTTGTCCTTGCCCGGCACGTGCGGTCTTCCGGTGGAATACTCGTTGTAGTGAACCGGCACCTGGCCTACAGAGTACGGGAAACTCATGGTCAGCTTGCCGCTTGGAGCGTATGCACCAAAAACAACGTCTGCGATTGCATTGGCACCCTCGGTACCCGGCATCCACACTTCAAGAACAGCTTTTGCTTTCGATACGACATCGCGCAGGTCGAGCGGACGGCCATTGAAGAGGACAACGACAACGTTTTCATTGACTTCTGAAACGCGCTCAAGCAGTCTCTGCTGGATTTCCGGGATACGGATGTTCGCGTTGCTGGTTGCCTCGCCGGACTGCAGACGATCCTCACCGATCGCAAGAACGACAACATCGGCCTCTTTTGCTGCGTTTACAGCCTCAAGAAGCATTGCTTCTTCCTCTTCCGGCGTGGTGGACTGCTCCATCGCCTCGCCGAAGCCCTCCAGGCGGATGTCGGAGCCAAGCATCGGAGAGCCTGCATGGAAGCTCATGTTTGTCGTATCTGCCTGCGCTTTTACGGCCTCTTCCAGATTTGTCACATCCTTTGCATCTCCGATGAAGGACCAGGAGCCCATCAGGTTTCTGCTGTGGACATACGGTCCGACCCAGGCAATCTTCTTCTCCTTGCCAAGCGGCAGGATTTTCTCTGCGTTTTTCAGCAGTACAAACGATTTTCTTGCGGCTTCTCTTGCCAGATCGCGGTGCTCTTTGCAGAGAATGACCTCTTTTTCTTTCGTCTCGTCTGCGTCTTTATACGGATTTTCAAACAGTCCCAGTTTGTTTTTCAGTTCCAGGATACGCATGCAGGACTCATCGATCAGATCCTCGGAAATCTTGCCCTCTCTTACAAGGCGGCAGAGGTTCTCGCAGTAAATACCTGTCATCATATCGATATCGACGCCTGCCTCGGCGGAGCGGACAGCTGCCTCCTCACGGTCTGCGCAGTAGCCGTGGTAAATAATCTCCTCGATTGCCGCCCAGTCGGAAATCAGAACTCCGTCAAATCCCATCTCGTCACGCAGGATGCCGCGCATCAGTTTCTTGTTTCCGGTTGCCGGAACACCGTTCACTGTGTTGAAGGAAGTCATTACCATCGCTGCGCCTGCATCGATGCCGGCTTTGTAGGACGGCAGATAGAAGTCACGGAAGGTATGCTCGGAAAGCTCTACCGTATTGTAGTCTCTTCCTGCTGTCGGAGCACCATAGCCTGCGAAATGCTTCACACAGGAAGCAATCTTGTACGGCTCCTTCAGATCGTCTCCCTGGAATCCGCGCACCATTCCGGCACAGAACAGACCGTTCAGATACGGATCCTCACCGGTAGACTCCATGACACGGCCCCATCTTGCATCGCGGACCAGGTCGGTCATCGGTGCGAAGGTTACGTGAAGGCCGGAAACGGCTGCCTCTTTTGCAGCAACTGCCGCACACTTTTCGGACAGCTCCGGTTCAAACGTTGCGCCCTGTCCCAGCGGAATCGGGAAAATAGTCTTGAAGCCGTTGATGACATCCAGCATGAACAGCATCGGGATATGATGCGGGTGCTGCTCCACAAAATCCTTCTGGATTTTCTTTAACGTTTCTGCGCCCATGCTTCCCAGGATGGAACCGGAAAGCGCTACATTTTCCGGCGTAAAGCCTTTATCCGCCATCGGTCCCATGGCTGTGATGTCCATATCTTTATTGAAGAAGGCACCCACCACCTGGCTCATCTGGTTCACTTTTTCTTCCAGCGTCATGTCGGCCAGAAGCTCTTTTAATTTCTGCTCGGTCATTTTTTCTCCTCCATACCTCGTTTTTGCTGTATCTGCTTCTTCAGAAACCCCTAAAATGTCAGAAAAATATCGTTTTTCCGTTTTTTCTGAATCTTATACTAAAATTTTACCACATCTGACCTGAAAAAAATATCCCCTGATCCGACCTTTTTCTTTCACTATTCCGACCTGTTTGCTGCTGTTCCGGTGCGTAAGAAAGTGATAAAATCCTCTGTTATTTCCCGGACATGTGAAGGGTGGCTTTCCGCTATTTTTCACTAAAACTTCTTCGGTATTCCAGCGGTGCGTATCCCGTATTATCCTTAAACATCTTCGTAAAGTACGAGAAATTACTGTACCCCACATACAGCGACACCGTATTGATCGGCAGCGTGCTCTGTGTCAGGAGCTTTTTTGCCTCCTCCACCCGCTTTTGGATGATATAATTACTGATCGAAATACCCTTTTCTTTTTTAAAAATCCGGGACAGATAATCCGTATTCAAAAAGACAAGCTCCCCAAGCTCCTCCCGGTGAATCTCCTCCCGGTAATGTGCATCGATATAAGCGCATACCTGACTCGTAACCGAATCTGATTTGTTGATGTACTGTCTGTACTGAACTGCTTTCCGAACCAGTACCCCGGCATATTCCATCATCTCTTCTCTGCCATAAAGGGAATTCCGATGCAGGTTTTCCATATCCGCATCTGCAAACAGTGCATACGCCTTGATCTCCCGTTCCGAAAGCCATGCATACACCACCTGCGTCAGATCGGTACGGAGTGCTACCAGAAGCTCCCTGGTAATCATTCCTTCCCGCTCCGTCCGGTCAAGGTATTTCTGCAGCCGCTCCAGCAGCTCCTCCGGTTTTTCCTCCGAAAGCAGAGCTTTCCATACATCCAGCTCCTTATTTTCGTAGCTGGTCTGCGGAGCCTGAAATTCGTTCAGAAACAGCACCTCGTTCCGCACGGAAAGGCTTCCCTCCCGCATTTTCTGAAGATTCCGGCTCTGCTTTTGCATCCCCAGTACAGATTCCCACTGTCCGGCACCGCACCACAGCTCCAAATAGATTTTTTCATTCATCCACGCAACAAACTGCCGCAGAATTTCACAGTCCCGCTCACTGTCCTGCGGGAATGCTTTTTCCTTTGACTGTGTAACAATCCAGTAGCTGCCCGGTTCCTGGTAAAAAACAGTATCTACCGCAATATCCGTTTCCTCATACAGTTCCGACAGCACATTTTCGATCACAAATTCCATGGTCGCGGTATCCCACATCTCCCGCTTATTGCTCTTTATTTCCGGCATCAGACAAATCAGCCGGAAATAGTGTCCCGGTCCGTATGGCAGCTGACGCTGTGCTGCCGTTTCGCAGAATTTTTCCTCGGAGAAGCCGTCTTTCAGCACATTTTTCCAGATATCCTGCTGCAGAATTTTTCTGTTCTGGTTCCACTTGATGCTTTCCTGCCTGAGATCCTGTATTTTCTTTTCTTTCGCAACGGATTCCGCCGCACGCTGTACGGCCTCCTTCAGCTTGTCAAAATCGATGGGCTTCAGCAGATAATCGACGCTGTTCAGCTGAATCGCTCTTCTGGCATAGTCAAACTCCGCATAGCTTGTCAGGAAGATGACCTGGACCTTCAGCTCCTCTTTCCTGACCCACTCCACAAAGTCGAATCCCGTTCCGCCCGGCATCACGATATCGCTGATCACGATATCAATGTCCACCATTCCCATGATGTTTTTCGCCTGCTGTACGGAAAACGCAGTGTACACCTCGCTCACCCCGGTCTCTGTAAGATCGAGGTTTCTTTTGATACTTTCAATCACGTACTCTTCATCATCCACGAGCAATAGTTTCATGTTCTTCTCCCCCTGTCCTGTATGGAATATGGATATCTACAATCGCTCCGCCGAGCGGACTGTTATCGAAATGAATCTCTCCGGAATCGCCATAATAATAGCGGAATCGTTTCAGGCAGTTTTCAATCCCGATATGCTTTCCATGCTCGGAAATATCTTCCCCTGCTTTCAGCCTTTGCAGCGTCTCCTCCGGAAAGCCGTTTCCGGTGTCCGAAATATAAATGTTGACATACTTTTCGTCTCCGCGGTCCTCCGGGTAAACCGTCACGGAAATCAGCGGAACCGTCTCCAGCGTCAGGGCATGTTTTGCCGCATTCTCTACAAACACCTGAATCAGGAACGGGAAGATTACTGCGTTTTCCACCTCTTCATGAACCTCAAAATAATAGGTGAATTTTTCCGGATAGCGCAGCAGCAGAATTTTGAGGTAATTTTCACAGTGGTTCGTCTCCGCCGTTACCGGCACCATCTCGCTTGTATTCCGGAAAATATACGCAAGATAATCGGACGTAATACGGCTCATCGACTTTGCATGATCGTACTGTCCGAAGTCAATCATGCTGTAAATAAAGTTCAGACAGTTCATGTAAAAATGCGGACGAATCTGGATTTTGAGGTAATCCATCTCGATTTTCTGTTTTTCCAGCTCCTGCTCATACAGCGTGATCTTCAACCGGCGGATCTGGTGAATCATGTTTCGGAATTTATCGTCAATCTGCTCCAGCTCTACCAGGTTTCCTTCCGACATCTGATAGGTGAGGTCCCCATTGTCATATTTCTGAAGATTTTCCGTAAACATACCGACCGGCTTCAGGATTTTTGTTTCCAGGTGGAACAACAGCACGGAACCGGCAATCACCATCAGAAAAGCAACACCAAGAAGGGCAAACACACTTCCCGTCATCAGATTTAAGACTCCCGTCCAGGAGATTTTAATCCGTATTTCAAACGGTGCCTGTGAAAGCTCCTGCCGGAACGTATAATTGCCGGTATCAAGCTTCGAACCGTCCGTTACAATTCCTTTTTCCGTCAGTATTCCGATGCTTTTTCCGTTCTGGTCAACGAGGCTGACATAGCCGCTCTTCCCAAGAGACAGTTCAGAGAACGGTTCCAGAATTGTCTTCAGATTGACGTAGCAGCCGAGTCCGACGCCCTGACTCTGCGCTACCTTGAGCATATAAATATCGTCTCCCTGGCACATCACGGTCCATTTTTTCTTGACTGCATACGTCTGCTGGGACAGACTCCTGATCCGGCGCTTCAGCGCTTCCTGCAGATACGGATCAACGGCATAACACCCGTCGGAAGAAATGCTCAGCTGATATAAGCTCTCATCCTTCTGCGTATAGAGAAAAACATTGTAATCCGTTCCAAAATCCCACGCTGCAGATACATAATTCCTTCGCAGCTGCGTAATGACATATTCCTCATACTGATCCTTCTCCATCAGATCCATATATTTCCAGAACGCGGAATCCGGGTTGGAGCTGTCCATTACAGTCGAGAACAGGTTTCGGCTGATTCGAAAAAAACGGTTATCCAGCTCATCCGTATACAGCTTTGAAATCTCTTCCAGCTGCTCATATACCTGCCGCTGCGTCCGGTTCAGAATAAGCACGCTCCCAGCCAGAAAAAGCAGCAGCATACTCAGCAGGCAGATCAAAAGATAACGCCCCTGCTGCGCCAGTGTTGTTTTTTTCGTCTGTTTTGAAATACGCATGAAGTTTCCTCCTTTTTCTGTTCCGGTACACTCGAAATTTTTCCGTGTTTGATTTTACGAACTGATCTTTTTTTCTGAATATAATACAGCAGAAAAACAGTACACCTCATGTTTCCATGAGTCTGTACTGTTTTTCTGATTTATGTCGGAAACACCGAAATGTTTCTCTTTTTTATTCCTGCATGGAAAATCATCCCTTTACCGCACCAAGTGTGATACCTTCTGCGAAGTATTTCTGAAGGAACGGATAGATGATAAACAGCGGCAGCATGGCGATAAATGCGATTGCCATACGGATCGAGGTTGTCGGCAGCTTTGCCACCTCGGCACCGATATTTCCGGTTACTTTTCCACTTGCCAGGTACTGAATATCGGTGATCATCTGGTTCAGCAGGTTCTGGATACTGTAAAGCTTCTGGCCTTCATTTCCTGATAAATAGTATAAACCATTTGTCCAGTCATTCCAATAGCCAAGTGCGGAAAACAGTCCCATGGTTACCAGAATCGGTTTTCCAAGCGGCAGTGTGATGCTGGTGAAAATCTTCATGTGTCCTGCGCCATCGATTTTGGCCGCCTCGAACAGCGCGTCCGGGATACTGGTGTTAAAGTAGCTTCGGATCATCAGCACGTTGTTTGCACTTAACAGGAAGCCCGGAACAATCAACGCCCAGATCGTGTTTTTGATGTGAAGATAATTTACATACATCAAGTAGGTCGGCACCAGTCCGCCGTTGAACAGCATCGTAAAGAATACGAAAAAGGTAATTGCTCTGCGGTACGGCAGTTTTTTAACAGAAAGCGGATATGCCAACAGAGCGGACATCGCAATATTTGCAGCGGTACCAACAATCGTTACAAAAACGGTGATTCCGTACGCTCTCAGGATTTTCTCACCCTGACGGATGATATAGGAGTAAGCATAAAAGCTGAATTTCTCCGGGAAGAACGAATATCCGTTGCGGATCAGTGTGTTTTCATCGGTCAGCGAGGAAATAAATACGAGTACAAACGGCAGTACAATGGATAACGTAATCAGAATGAGTACTACATTAATCCAGAACTGGAAACGTTTTGCTTTTTTTGAATTTGTCATACTTCCATCCTCCTAGAATAATGCCTGGTCTTTGTCTACTCTGCGGACAATCCAGTTACTCAACATTACGACACAGAAGCCTACCAGAGACTGGTATACACCGGCTGCAGATGACATACTGATATTTCCCTGTTCAATCAGGGCACGGTATACGTAGGTATCGATAACGTTTGTGGTCGGGAACAGAACACCGGAGTTCATCGGTACCTGATAGAACAGACCGAAATCGGAATAGAAAATTCTTCCGATGCTGAGAAGCAGCAGGGTGATGATGGTCGGAACGAGGCTCGGCAGTGTGATTTTCGTAATCTCCTGCCATTTGCTTGCGCCGTCCAGTCTGGCAGCCTCATAGAAGGAAGGATCGATACCGATCAGCGATGCAATGTAGATCAGGCATCCGTATCCTACGCCCTTCCAGCAGTTCGCGATGATCAGGATCGCCGGCCAGTATTTCGGTTTCTGGTACCACTGAATCGGGTCAATGTGGAACAACGGAAGGATCGAGTTGTTGACAAGACCATTTTCCGCACTCAGAAGCGCATATACGATGTAGCTTAAGATAACCATGGACATCAGGAACGGAAGAAGAATCGCACTCTGATATATCTTTTTGAGCTTTGTGTTTCTTACCTCCGTAATCAGAATCGCAATGGCAATTCCGACTACCATGTTTACAAGAATAAATGCAACGTTATACAGCAACGTGTTTCTTGTAATAATCCATGCATCCTTGGAAGCAAACAGGAACTTGAAGTTTTTAAGTCCTGCCCACGGGCTTGCCCAGATACCTTTCGCAAAATTCAGTTTTTTAAACGCAATCACCATACCTGCCATCGGGATATAGTTGTTGATCAGCAGATACAGAAGTGCCGGAAGCATCATCAGATAAAGCGGCCAGTATTCCTTCAGCACGTTTTTCTTTTTTCCTTTTTTAACCTCTGCTTTTTTCATAAAGCGTGTCTCCTTTTATGAGGGCTGTTTTTTCAGGTTCTTTCACAGAGAAGGCTCCACATCTTTTCTAGTAAGAGTGGAGCCTTCGGTTACTGTATCACACCGGATTTTCTTCCGCCCCGGTCGTGTTCTTTTTACAAATTAGCCTATTTCTTTGCAAGAAATGCATCCAGCTGCTCCTGCTTTGCAGCAATGACATCATCGATTCCCGCATCGTCCAGTGCCTCCAGGAACTGTGGAAGCAGTTCTTCCGGATCTCCGGAGCCGCTGCTAAGTGCGCCGTTGTACTGGCTGATTACGTTGTTCAGGGCTGATACCTGATCCGCATATTCGCTGTTATCAAAGACAAATCCCAGTGCTTTCGACTCGATACCGGAAGCGTTGAACTCCTGCATTTTGTCCCAGAGCTGCGGGTCAGATCCATCCCATTTGTATGCGATGAACTGGTTCGGAAGCTCCCATCCACAGTTAAAGCTGTAGCCTGCATTGTCTGCTGTTACACCGTCCGGGTAGTTGATGATTCCGTTTTCTTCATCTTCTACTACGTAGTCGGTTCCCTCTTCGCCCCAGTTCAGAAGGTTCATGACCTCCGGGCTGCCATAGATATAATCGAGAACCTGCATTGCTTTTTCCGGATTTTCGGAGTTCTGTGCTACAGAGAAGATAATTCCGCCGTAAGAGGATGAGTTGATGATCGGCTGATCATAGAACGGTACGATTTCAAACTCATATCCTGTGGAGCTCTGGAACTCAACCGGGGTACCTGGATGATAAGCAAAGAACAAGGAGAAGAGATTTCCTGCTTTGCATACGGTTCTCCAGTTTTCTGTGTTTGTTCCGGCATCCTTGCTGATATAGCCTTTCTGATACCAGTCATACAGCATTGTTGTGGTGTCTTTGAACCAGTCAGTTGCAAAGAAGTTTTCTACGGTTGTGCTGTTTGCCTGATCCATCAGAACGCCGCAGAAATTAGAATCACCAAGTCCATCGCCACGGAACAGACGGGTCAGTGGGGTATCACCTTCGTTGATGGAGTACAACATGGTCATGTCAGGCTCGCCTGCCTGTACGGTCTCAAATACTTTCTCCATATCCTTCGGCTCTTTGATTTCATCGGTATTGATATTATACTTTTCTACCAGGTCTTTTCTCATGAAGATGGCTGGAATGCTGCCTCGTTCGATCTGGTTCGGAACGCCATAGACAAACCCATCAATCTGATTTGTTTTTGCAATATCCTCGCCATAGATATCTTTCAGGTTTGTGCCGTATTTGTCAATCAGTTCAGACATATCCATGATCTGGCCGGAATGCATATACTGTACAGCTGTTGTTGCATTTGTGTACAGAAGATCGATTTTCTCATCGCCGGAAAGCATCAGCTGTAACTGCTGAGATGCGCTTGCCCACGGAAGAACAACGATATCGAGCTTTGCATTCAGCTCCGGCTCCAGAATCTCGTTGATTTTTTCTTCGATTCTCTCTTCATCCTGCTGCTGGCTGCCCTGCAGTACCATAGTTACGGTGTACGGCTCGCCTTTTTCCTCTGTCTTTGCCGTACTTCCGGAAGCTGCGGAGGAACCGGAATCAGAACTGGATCCTGTGCTTCCGCATGCTGCCATGGAAAATGCCATAGTTGCTGCAAGAATGCCTGCTAACACTTTTTTCTTCATACTTTTTCTCCTTTTCACGTATCGTGTTGTGTGACCTTTGATGGTTGTATTATAGCAGGATTTTGACTTGCAACTCTATAACTGATTTGACTTTGAAGTATCACTCTTCCGACCTTTGTGTCTTTTTTGTGTCTTTTTTCTGTCAAAAATCTTCCACCATCTTTGCCCCTTCTGCCCCATCGAGTTCGGTCACGGTTCCATTCATGACACGGTAGACTCTCTGGCAGAGGCCGAGGACACTCGGACGGTGCGTCGTAACGATACAGGTTTTGTTGGGACGCTGACGGATGATGTTTCGGAGGACGTTTCGTTCCGTCGTGACATCCAGTGCCGAGGTGGCTTCATCGAGAAGCAGCACCGGGGCATCGCGGAGGACGGCACGGGCGATGGCAAGCCGCTGGGACTGGCCTTCGGAGAAACCGCGGCCACGTTCCCCGACGCGGCTGTTGATGGTATCCGGCAGATGCTGAACAAAATCCCAGGCGCAGGAGATTTTAAGTGCTTCGATAATCTCCTCGTCGGTCGCATCCTCTTTTACCATGCGCATATTTTCGGCGATTGTGCCGGAAAGGATCGTATTTCCCTGTGGAACATAGGCGAAGAGATGACGCGTTTCGGCGTTCATGGGAACCGTTTTTCCGTTTGAGGCAATGATCACGGTTTCCCCCTCCTGCGGGCGGATAAGGCCGAGAATCAGGCGGATCATCGTTGTTTTTCCCTCGCCGGACGGGCCAACCAACGCTACAATCTCGCCGGGAGCGGCCTGAAACTCCGATCTGGTGATTACTTTGTTTCCTTCTATATAGGAAAATTCTACCCCATGCATCTGTACCCGGAAGCCATCCTTTGCCAGTGGATCAAGCACGGCGCTATCCGGGATATGGACCTCTTTTGGCAGCTCTACGAGCTCACGGATCCGGTGCGCCGAGACGGAGCTGTTGAGGAAGGACGGAATAATCGAAATCACGTTTCCAAATGCGCCGGAAAGGTTACTCCGCTGCTGCAGGAACAGCGTCATGGTGCCATAGGTAATGTCGTGCGTCCACAGACGGAACAGGCAGTATCCGAACGCCGTAAACTCCACCGCACTCCCGAGAATAGACATTACGATATTGGTTTTAATCGTAAACAAATTATATTTCAGGCTGATGTCCTTGAAAAGTCCCTGCCACCAACGCATCTTTTTACTGTAATACGGTGCGATGCCAAACGACTTGATCGTATCAAAATTGTAGAACGCTTCTACCTCAAAGCTCATCAGATTACTGCTCATTTCGCGTACTTCTTTGCTGTATTCCCGCTGACGGCGGATCATAAACCGCGACATCAGAAGCAGGAACGGTGCGCTTAAAAAAGCAATCAGTGCCATGACCCAGTCATAATGCAGAATCACGAAAAAGGTGGCAATAAACCGATACACGGCAATGATAATCGTCGGGAGCCAGCTGATTGCGTTGCCGCTGACCGTTCCAATGTCGCCGTTGAAACGGTTGAGTACGTCACCGTTTGCGTATTTGCTGATTTCCAGCCAGTCCGCATCAACGATTTTGTCAAAAATATCCGCCTGGATGTCGTTGTTGATGGCGATACCAAGCTTCGTTGAAATGCGGTTGATGACACTCTCAAACCCAAGGCTGAACACGGTGCTTCCGATCATGATGCAAATCAGCAGCGGGAGCTTCTGTATCTGGTATCCGGTGATGATATCGATCAGGTATTTTCCTGCCACGCTGCCGACAAGCCCAAGCGAAGTGCTTAAGATACCGAGAATCGTATAAAAAACAATCGCACCCTTATAGCGCGCGCTGTAGCCAAAAATCCATTTCCAGTCATCGATGATTTCCGAGAACGTTCCGTTTTTCCATCGCTCCGACAGGATACGGAGAGACTCAAAGGAAGCGTCTTTACTTTTCTCTTTGGATTCTTCCTGCATGCGCGTCTCCTCTCTTTTTCCAGTCTGCGGTGCGGATCATATCGTATTTTTTCAGCAGCTCGACACGTCCCGCACCCACTTCAATGCTCGATTTCTGTCCTTTTTCTCCCTGCCCCAGCCATTTCAGGATTCGCTCCACGTATGCAGCCGGGAGCAAAAACGGATACCTCGCCGCATAGGGATACTTGTTTTTCATATAGGAAACTTCCGGAACCAGCGATTTCCAGATTCCCCCGGCTGTGTGCTTTTCCGTTCCGGTTTCTGCCGCATACAGGGTAATGTTTGCACTGTGGATCCTTCCCACACTCGATTTCCCGAACGAACCGGCATCGAGAATATCGATCAGAAGCGCTTCGGAATCCGGGTGAAGCTTCTTTGCGGCACGGACTGCCCCACTTGCTTCATAGGAAAAGCCCAGATACCGCTCGCCGATATCCAGCAGATTGATACAGAAGCACGTCATATGATACTCTTCGCACAGCTGCCAGAACATTTCCCAGTCTATTTTTCTTCCATATACACGAATCATCTGTACCATGTCACAGATCTGACGGATCCCGACACCGCCGTGAAGAAAGTGCTTGAAGCTGTGACAGAGAAGATAGAAAAGATGATGCGTTTCTTCTAAGGTAAAGATGCTCTGCCCCTGCACTTCCACTTTGGATGGATGCGCAAAAACATCGGAAAATGCACGATTCAGATAACCATAGGCAGAGGATTCTGTGCTGAACAGCCTGGTATGTATTTCATAAAAGGCTCCTGTTTTCGGATGAATATAGCCCATCTCTTCCGGGACATCACCGTCTTTGATGCCATCCGGCATTGCGGTTTCTTTGTCCCGCACAAAGCCCTTCCGCATAAAATAGGCATCCACTGCCGAAAAATCCTTTTCCGGAATCAGCAGATCCTCATCCCCGGACGGGCGCAGATCCGGCTTCGGATAGAGATTTCTGCACACAATTCCTTTCATCACCAGCGGCTGCACGCCCAGCTGCGTCAGCTCCTTTTCATCGGAAAGAAACAGCGCTGTACGCGAAACCTGCTGCAAAATACTCTGCATCGCCTGCGTTTTTACCTGTCTGCGAAGCTCGTCCGAAAGCTCTGCAAATTCCGGTGTTTTTCCCACAACATCGTAGACCGCTGACAGCAGCGAATGCTGTGCCGCGAGGACAAACAGATGATTCCATTGTTTTTCTGTCAGCCCCTGAATTTCCGCCGGCGATGCTTTTTCTTCTGTCAAAAACGCACGAATCACCGCAAGGAATGCGGTTTCTGTTTCTGTAATCATCTTTTTTTCCTTTCATTTTCTCTGCACGCATCATTTTTCTTTTTATCCACACTGAATAACCGGGCATATCCATGCATCAGAATCGGACGAAGCGGGATAATGCGAATCCAGACCTGTGCAAAAAACTCCCACCAGAACGTTCCCGGTACAAGTATTTTTCCTTTTCGTTCCACTTTTGTCACCCGTGCAAAGATCTGCTTCCGTTGCACATGATGCTCGATTTCCGTCTGTGCATCCCCGATTATGTCATAACCGTCTGCATGAACGCGGCAGATCCGATGCACGACAAACTGTCCGCCCGGCCGCTCATAAAATACGATATCACCTCTCCGAAGTTCCCGCTCCGGCGCTCGGAAGAAAATACTGTCGCGTCCATGAATCAGAAACGGCGCCATGCTGCTCCCGGAAATCACCATACGCACTTCTCTGCCCTGCTCTACAAGTTCTTTCAGCATTCCGACATAGGCACGTGTATCCATCATTTTCATGCATGTTTCTCCCTTTTCTGAATCATGTTTTTGTGCAGTGCAGCTGCATATGTTTCACTTTCGAACGAACCGGCCCCGATCTCCTGCTCCAGCGTTTTCACCGCATCTTCTGAAATGTCGCACGCCAGATGATACACCGGAACTTTTCCAGCAAGCTGTTCGAGAAGGTCGAGACTGTGTACCAGTCCCTCCCTGTCCCAGCGGTTCATGGTGATCTGTCCGTACAGGTTTGTAAATGCCTCTGCCGGGCGAAGCCGCCACGCCTGGTTCAGCTTCGCCTGGCTCAGCATCACGATGCATCCGACTGGCAGTTTTTTGTTTTCGCAGACCTCCGACGTTCCGCAGACCGGCCAGCCGTTTGCTGTCCACATTTTGCCATCGTATTCAAGCAATGCCTTATCACCGTTTACGGTGCGGCTTCCCCGGTACTGCTCCCAAAGGCCCGCCTGCGTAGTTTTGCCCGTTCCAGATGGTGCTGAAAAGAGCATGGCCTTCCCCTGATACTCCAGGTATGCACAGTGCAGAATCAGGCATGGCCGCTCCGACAGGCGGCGTTCCAGTGCAAGAAGAGACAGAAATACAACCTCATATTTTGCAACTCCATCCAGATACCATCTCCCGACAAACACCTGTGCATGCTTTTGTGCCGTCTCACGATACAGTGCATAGGGACGCTCTTCGCCTTTCACACCGATCAGGCGGCTCTCCAGCCCTTCCCCGTTACGAAACACCTGCAAATCGACCCGGTTTACAAGTAACTCACCCTCCGCCTCCGGAAGTATATCGACAATAGTAATGGTATAGGTATAGTCTGCCGACTCCTTTTCCACCGCAAACTTTTCCATATCCGCCGGAAGAACCAGCTCCTCCGGAAAGCGCAGCCGGAAGGAAAAGCTTCCTGTCTGAAATGTTTTTTCCATAAAAACTCCTCTTTTTTCTCTGTGATCTTCCATTTTCCACACATCGTGTCACGATCCCTTTTTCCGCATTTATGATAGCAAAAAAAAGATGCTCCGTCAATTGTTTGCACCTTTTCTGTAATGCAACTTGTAACTTTTTTTACTTCCTTTTCTTTCCTGCTTTTCCTTGACTTTTCCACCTTTTTCTCTTATAATTACTTGTAATGATAACTGTAATTGCATTTCTGCGCGCTTTCTCCTATTTTACCGGTTTGACGGCAGAAATGGTGTTCGCCCGAAAAGGCACGGCACTTTGCAAGAGGAGGTTTTGATGGAACCAATGGCTTCTCCGACCTGGTCGGATCTGTTACAAACGATAAAAGAAAAGAAATATCGTGTCAGCGCCGACTATCTGCTGCGTGAAATCGCAGGAGAATACGCGATCATTCCCGTCGGGGCTGCGTGTCAGATTTCGAATGCTGTAATGGTTCCAAACGATACCGCCGTATTCCTCTGGAATACATTTTTGCAGCCGCATACCATTTCGGAGGTCGTTGCACAGGCTGCAGAAGAGTATGAGGCTCCGGAGAAAAAAATTCAAGATTCCGTATTAAACTTTGTGCATGATACTTTAAAATATCAATTATTAGAGGAGGTTGTTTCATTATGAGAAAAGAGTGGATGGAACCTGTAATCGAGGTTCAGGAATTTGTTGCAAATGAGTATGTGGCGGCTTGTGAAAGCGGAATGGTTTATAAATTTACCTGTGATGCTCCTGGAGGACCGTTGTATTATTATCCTAAGGGTGATGGTGAAATTAATGGAGAATACACTGGCCATGAACCTGCAGAATTGTTAGGTTACCTCTATCACCCATGCAAGGCTAAACACGAAGCCAGTGTAAAAAGTGACTTTTACGATGGATTTGTTGATTATAATTGGAATAAAAAACAGGATGCTGACGAAGGAGTCATTGTATGGCGCGGTCCAAACAATAAGAACGGACATGCAACCACCAACTTAGACATCAATACCTGGGAAACCGCAAAATCCTGATTGTTCCCACAACATCATATTTTTTCAAACGACTGTAAAAGGATCGAACCAACCGTTTCGATCCTTTTCTTTCTGTTCCCAGGCAAAGCGGATATTCGCAATCCGCTTCGCTACTTGCTTGATTCAGTTCATCCCTGGTCCTCTGGACCGGTTTTTGTTTTTTCGGAGGAATTTTTATGAACTATATGGACGACGCTTCGACCTTTGAGCATTCCCTTCTCCAGAAAGCCCGCCAGAAGCACATTCCCGTTACCGGCGCGCTTGAGCTTCTGCCGCTTTGCAATATGAACTGCGACATGTGCTATGTCCGTCTGTCCCGTTCAGAAATGGAACGGCAGGGACGGCTTCGCACGGTGGAGGAATGGGTTCGCCTTGCAGAACAGATGCAGAAGGCCGGTACCGTTTTTCTTCTTCTGACCGGTGGGGAGCCGCTGCTCTTTCCGGATTTTAAAACGCTGTATCGCAGGCTTCGAAATCTGGGCATGATTCTTACTATCAATACAAACGGAACTCTGCTGGACGAAGCCTGGGCTGATTTTTTTGCCACATACCCGCCGCGCCGCATCAACATCACGCTCTATGGTGCCGATGCCGCTTCCTACGACCGTCTGTGCCATTTTCCGCAGGGCTTCGATCAGACCCTTCGCGCAGTCCGGCTGCTCCGCGCACGAAACGTGGATGTGAAGATCAGCTGCTCTGTGACCAAAAAGAATCCGCAGGATTTTTCCAGGATTTTTGCCCTCGGAAAAGAGCTCGGTGTCCCTGTTCACGCCGATCACTATATGATGCCCGCCGTCCGGGAACGCTCCCTCCCCTTCGATGCGCAGGTACGCCTGCACCCAGGGGACGCTGCCGCGCTGGCCTTTCAGGCACTGAAGCTACAGCTGGATGCCGATATTTTCCGGCAATATGTCCGGGAATCCGTCCGTCGTGTCAACGACCCTGCTTTCCCGCGGGGGGACGGTCACATTTCCTGTCTTGCCGGGAACTGCTCCTTCTTTATCAACTGGCAGGGCCGGCTTTTCCCCTGTGTCATGCTTTCAGAGCTGTCGGCACCGGTCTTTGATCTCGGCTTTTTGGCAGCCTGGGAAACGGTTTCCGCAAAAGCCCGGAATCTTTCGCTTAGCACAAAATGCCGGCAATGCCGTTTCCGGCCAATCTGCCGTACCTGTGCAGCTGCTTCCTTTTTAGAGACCGGTTCGTATCAGGGCGCGCCCGATTATCTCTGCCGCTATGCCGAACATTATTATGATCTGCTGCTCGCCGAGCTCGCTTCCTTTTCTTCCGATCCGTCATAAGTTGTATCTGAGCAAAAAAACAAAAACTCCCGCCGGAATCCATTTGGTGGTTTTCCGGCGGGAGCCTCTTTGCGGTTTCGTATCCTTTTTCTTATTCCCGGTACTCTTCCTCAATATTTTTTACAGCGCGAAGCTTGTTTGCATAGGCAAGGATCTCTTCCTTCGGATAATTCTGTTTCCGACACCAGGTTAAAATTTCTTCTTTTACCTCTTCCGGCATTTTGTTGTTCAGACGGAGACAGTCGCAGAAGGTTCTTTTCGGCGCATAATAGCGGTAGGATCCGAACTCTGTTTCTTTCTCACAGATCTCGCCCGGAAGACCGGCATTCTGAAAATAAAAACGTCTGATTTCAAAATTTTCCAGCTCCATCTTCTTCCGGTCTGTGCGGGATGTGGCAACCGCAATGGTTTCCGGCTCCTTCTCCAGCATTCCGGCAAGCCATGCAGCGCTGTCCATGCAGATCACCGCGCGCGGGTTTACCTTTGCAATTTCTATATATTGATAGTCTTTTGGCTTTTCATAGCCACACTCTTTGCACCAGTACCATCCGCGTGCAAAACGTTCAAGACTTCCTTCCTCTTCCATTTCTGCAAGCTGCAGTACGGTCACCTGATGATCGCGGAGGTCTGAAAAGCTCATATAGCCATGATGTTGTTTAAATAAAGTCGTAATCTTCTGGTATGTTTTAAAAAGCATATCTTTTTTCCCCTTTCAGGATGTGTAACATCGTTTTTCATCTATAGGCGTTTGCACATATAATATTCCAATTTTCATCGAATGGCAAGCCTTAATTTCCGAAAGATTGTTTTTTCTCTGTATTTTTGTCATTCCTGCAAAAGAAGAGAGAAGAGACCGGATTTTTCACTATGAAAACCCGGTCTCTTCTCTCTTTTTTATGTACTGATACCAGGGTCAAAAGATTAAAAACATGAGTAAGTAACCATTTTTCGGAGAAAAATGAGCGGATTACAAATGTTTTTGAAGATTTCGGGAGTGCAAAGCACGCAGCAATCCGGTATCAAAATCTATACGGTCTCTGTAACGATTCATGCCGTTTCCAGAATCTCTTTCAGGTACTGAAGAAACAGCTGACATTCTTCCATCGTTCCCACGCTCACACGGCTCATCTCAAAAGCGCCGATACGGATGCCCTTTTCCATCAGCTGTTCCTGAATCCAGGCAGGATCTTTTCCGGTATCAAAGTAGATGAAATTCGACTGGGACGGATAAACCCTGCAGCCAAGCGCTACCATCTCTTTTTCCAGATATTCTCTTCCCTCCACGATTTTGGCTTTCTGCTCCTGATAATATTCCTGGTCTGCCAGACCTGCCACTGCTGCTTTCTGTGCACAGACATTCAGGTTCCAGGAAGCGGAACATTTCCGCATGATTCCAATCAGCTCTTCGGATCCCAGCGCATAGCCGACACGAAGGCCTGCCATCGCATAATATTTGGAAAAGGTGCGGAGAACCAGAATCGGTTTTTCCGGATGCGCTTTCATATAATCAACCATACTGCAGCAGTCCGGCTCGATAGCAAACTCCATGTATGCCTCATCCATCACCAGCAGCACGTCCTCCGGAAGGGTATCTGCGAATGCCTCCAGCTCCCCGATCGGCACATATGTTCCGGTCGGGTTATTCGGATTGCAGATCACCACGATTTTTGTTTTTTCACCGATTTTTTCTTTCATGGCAGGGAGATTAAATTTCTGCTCTTCGGTTACCGGTACGGAGACCGGCACACCGCCATTTAAATACGCCATGTCGGCAAATGCCCCGTAGGTCGGCGTGGAAAACAGCACCTCATCTCCCTCGTCCAGAAAGGTCAGTCCGATCATATCGATCATCGCACTCGATCCGGCGCCTGTCAGTACATTTTCTGCTTTTAATCCGTACTGCTCCGCTACCTTCTGTTTCAGCAGTACTGCTGCAAAATCAGGATAAAAATGGCTTCCTGCCATAGAGTCCTCCAGTGCCGCCACTGCCTTCGGTGACATTCCGTAATTGTTTTCGTTTAATCCCATATGGATCAGTTTTGAGGTGTCCTTCGCAAATGCTTTCTGACGTTTGCTCGGCGGCATACTCTGTAATGCGTGGCTGATGATTTTATTTACTTCCATATTCATTTCCTCCTGTTTTCACGGCTTCTATTGTTTTTTTTCCGGAAAATTACCGTTTTACGGCTCCCCTCGAAACAGCTGCTAAGCCATCTGCGGAGCCTTCCCGTTTTCCGATTTTTTGCTTAAGACTCAGAAGAGCTGTCTCCCAATACCAGATATTTGGTACGGATCATGTTTCTGGACGGGTCAATCTCAAAGTTTGTGATGTCGGTGCTTACCAGATAAATATTGGAAGAATTCAGTACCGGTACGCCGAAACAGTAGTCGTTTACCAGTACGCTCTCAGCCTGGTGCAGCAGCTCAAATCTGGCGGCCGGATCGCTTTCCTCATTCGACTGTGCCATCAGTTCATCATACTCCGGGCAGTTGGTCTTGTTATCGTTGTAGCTGTCGTTGGAGCGGTACATGGAAAGGAAGGTGAACGGATCGGTAAAGTCTGCGGTCCATCTCATGCGGGCAAGCTGGAAATCGCCGGATCTTCTCTCTGCTACCTGTACCTGCTGCTCTTCTGCCTGAAGCTCCACCTCGATGCCAAGGTTTGTTTTCCACTGTGCCTGCAGGGCCTGTGCCATATCGCTGTCAAGCTGGAGGCTCGGATATTTGTAGGTGATGGCCGGGAAGCCTTCTCCATCCGGGTAACCGGCCTCTGCCAGAAGCTCTTTTGCCTTGTCCGGATCAAAGCCGATCGGATCTTCCTCTGCTTCCTCTGCCCAGTCCTTGCCGCTTGCGGAGGATTTCAGATGTTTTGCTACGAAGAAATCACTCGCCTCATAAGAGGAACCGCACGCGGAAGCTACCTCATCGCGGTTGACTGCCATAGAGAACGCCTGGCGGACGCGGACATCGTCAAATGGTGCTTCATTTACATTGAACAGTACATAATAACTAGTCTGAGATGGAGAAGCAATCAGCTCATCGCTGTCTTTATACTCGTCCATAACGGTATAATCTGCTGAGATAAAGTTCAGCTCACCGGATTTATACGCATTGATGATGGACTGTGTATCGTCCATAACCATTTTTTTGATCGTATCGGTTTTGATCCGGTCTGCCTGAACGTAATTTTCATTTTTCTTATAAACGCTGTACTGATTCGGTACATACTCTGCGAGGTAGTACGGTCCGCAGCTTACCAGCGCATCCATGTCATTTCCCATTGCCCAGTCGCCGTTGGTCTCGGTCTGAAGCTCGCGATGCGTCGGCATATAAACCGGAAGTACAAAGAGCTGTTCGAAGTAAGCGCACGGCTCCTTTAAGTTGAACACGATGGTCTTGTCATCGCTGGTGTCTACGCCAAGACCGCTCTCATCGCCGGTTCCGTTGTACATTTCCTCAGCTCCCGCAATCGGGTAAAGCATCGAAGAATAACCACTCTTGCAGTTCGGATCCAGTGCACGGACAATGGTGTTTTTGAAATCGGCACTTGTCACATCGTCTCCGTTGCTCCATTTTGCATCGCTGCGGAGGTGTACGGTGTACTGTGTCATATCCTCATTGACATCAACGCTTTCTGCCAGAATGTAATCCCAGGAACCGTCCTCTTTCATTTCCATGATCGGCGCCATACACACATCATCGTAGGACCACCACCATAAACCGCTCTCTCCTGCACTGTCCAGACTTCCGGCCTCGGTATACATCGTTGTTACAATCATATCGGAAGTACTGCCGCTTTTGCCTCCTCCGGAAGAGCTGCTGCTTCCTCCGCTGCTTCCGCATCCGGCAAGGGATCCTGCCAGAAGAACAGCCGCTGCCAGTGTCGCTGTTGCTTTCCATAATTTTCTCATAATGTTCTCCTCCTTTTGCTGCTGATGCTTGTTTGAAACACAGCTCCGGTCCCCGGAACCTCTGTTCCCAAACCTGCCGCACCGGAATGGTTCTATTTTGCTCCGGCCAGCAGCGGTTCGATTGCCAGACCCTCCCTCTGTCTCAAATACCGCGGGGAATATAAGAAGCAAGCCACTTTCCTGCCCTCAATATCATACGTTGCCGGGCGGGCCTGGCTGCATTCTTCCATAGCGTAGGGGCACCTCGTGTGGAACGGGCATCCTTTCGGCGGATGGATCGGACTTGGGATTTCGCCTTCCAGCAGGATTCGTTTTCTGCTTCTTGCGGTCTTCGGGTCCGGGATCGGCTCTGCGGAAAGCAGTGCCTTCGAATATGGGTGAAGCGGACGGCGGTAAACATCATTGGATTCTCCGATCTCTACCATGTGTCCCAGATACATGACACCGATCCGGTGGCTGATATGCTTTACCATGCCAAGATCGTGTGCGATAAAGAGATAGCTGATGACCTCTTTTTTCTGAATATCCTCCAAAAGGTTGATGACCTGTGCCTGGATGGAAACGTCGAGCGCCGAAATCGGTTCGTCACAGACGATAAAGTCTGGTTCAAGTGCCAGCGTTCTCGCAATTCCGATTCGCTGTCTCTGGCCGCCGGAAAATTCATGCGGATATCTCCGGATGTGGTCCGGTTTTAATCCAACCGTTTCCAGCAGCTCCTGCACGCGTTCTTTTCGCTTTTTTTCATCGTACATGTGATGAATCACCATCGGCTCCTCAATAATCTCACCGACGGTAAAACGGGGATTTAAGGATGCATACGGATCCTGGAAGATCATCTGCAGCTTCTGCCGGTAGGGAAGCATCTTTTTCCGGGAAAGCCTGGAGATATCTTCTCCCTCAAAAACGATTTCGCCCTTTGTCGGCTCATAGATCCGTAAAATCGTGCGGCCCAGTGTACTTTTTCCACAGCCGGATTCTCCGACCAGTCCGAAGGTTTCCCCTTTTTTTACCTCGAAGGAAATACCATCTACGGCGATGACCTTCTGTGCTCCCTTCATTCCTCTGTTCACATCAAAGTATTTACACAGGTTTTTTACTTCCAGTACATTTTCACTCATTGGCAGCTTACCTCCTCCCTGGAAACTGTGATTTTTGTTTCATCCATACATTCCAGCCAGCATCTGCAGCAGTGCGTCTCGCTGTAGGTTGTCACCGGAGAGGCCTGTACCTCACAGATCTTCATAGTGTAAGGACAGCGGCTCATAAATGCGCAGCCCTTCGGAAGCTTTAAGAGGTCCGGCGGTGTTCCCGGAATCGGAACGAGCGGTTCGTCGTTATCCTTTGCCGAATTGTTGATACTGTTCAGAAGACCTTTCGTGTACGGATGATGCGGTTCGTAGAAAATTTCATCGACGGTTCCCTCTTCTACGATCTGTCCGGCGTACATAATGGCAATCCGGTCGCACATAGAAGCGACAACGCCGAGGTCGTGGGTAATCATAATAACGGAGGTTCCTTTTTCCTTCGTCAGCTTTTTCAAAAGCTCCAGAATCTGTGCCTGTACGGTCACATCCAGTGCGGTTGTCGGCTCATCTGCGATAATCAGCTTCGGGTCACACGCCAGAGCCGTCGCAATGATGATTCTCTGCCTCATACCGCCGGAAAATTCGAACGGATACTGATCGAGCCGTTTTTCCGGACTTGGAATTCCAACCTGCCGCATCAGCTCAATGGCTTTCGCTTCCGCCTCTTTTTTGGAGCAATTCTGATGCTTTCGAATTCCCTCTGTCATCTGAATTCCGATTTTCAGGATCGGATTCAGAAATGTCATCGGATCCTGGAAAATCATGCCGATGCGGTTTCCGCGGATCTGCTGCATTTTCTTTTCATACGCCCGTTTTTCTTTCCGGTCCTTCGTGTGCGGCGGAGAAATGTTTTCTCCGTCGAAAAGGATTTCTCCTTCCTCTACTCTGCCGTTCGATGCCAGAAGTCCCATCAGGGTCAGCATGCCGACACTTTTTCCGGAACCGGACTCGCCGACAATACCAAGTACCTCACCCTCTTCCAGATGGTAGGAAACATCGCGGACTGCGCTGACGGTTCCCTGCTGCGTTTCAAATTTTGTTGTGAGATGGCTGATTTCGAGTAAACTCATACGCTTCACCCCCTGGTTTTCTTTGGATTAAAGGCATCGCCGATTCCCTCGCCGAGGAAGTTCAGGGAGAAAATGGTGATACAGATGCAGATGGTCGGCAAAAGCAGCTGTCCCGGGTGCATGGTGAGCACCTGTCGGGCATCCTGCGCCATGGAACCCCAGCTTGCCATCGGAGCAGAAATGCCGATTCCGATGAAGCTTAAGAAGGCTTCCGTAAAAATGGCATTCGGAACAAGGAAGGTAATCTGTACAATGATCGGTCCGATGGCATTGATCAAAAGGTGACGGAAGAGAATTCTCGCATCACTTGCTCCGATGACGAGTGCTGCCATGGAAAATTCCTGCTCCTTTAAGGCGATCAGCTGGCCTCTTACCTGACGTGCCATGCCGATCCAGCCCGGAATGCAGATACCGATCAGAATGCTTCGTACATTCGATCCGAGAACCATCATGATCAGAATAACGTAGATCATAGATGGCATTGCGTAGATGATATCCACAATACGCATCACAAAGTTATCAAATTTTCCACCAATGTAGCCGCACAGTCCACCGATCACCACACCGAGTACGGTGTTGATGACGGCTGCTCCAAAACCAATCGCCAGGCTGATGCGGCCTCCGTAGCAGAGTCTTGTAAATACATCACGGCCGAATTTGTCGGTTCCGAAAATGTGCTGTGCCGAAAAGCCCGCGTACTGATTGGCTGCGTCCTGTGCATCGTATGCATAGGGGCTGATCATCGGTCCGAAAATGGAAACCACCGCCAGAAGGAGGATGACGACCAGTCCGAGAACTGCCATTGGATTTTTCTTAAATCTTCCCCATGCCGCTTTCCAGAAGCTTTTGCTCTCCACGGCAATAAACTCGCTGTTCTTTTTGGATGGATCAATCGGTGAAAACCAGTCCATAACAGTCACCTCCTAGTTTGTCAGTTTGATTCTCGGGTCAATGAGGGAACAAATGATATCCACCGCCAGGTTTGCAACGGTGATAATCACACCGATGAAAACACTGAAGCCAAGGACTACGGTGTAATCACGGTTCGTGATCGCATTCGTAAATTCACGTCCGATTCCGGGAATGGAAAAAATAGATTCTACAACAAAGCTTCCTGTGATCAGAAATGCGATGGCCGGTCCGAAATAGGTGACAACCGGGATCAGTGCATTTTTAAGGACGTGACGCGCGGTGATGTACAGATTGCTAAGTCCCTTCGCTCTTGCCATCGTTACGTAATCCATCTGAATCGCCTCGGAATACGTACTCTTGGTCAGTCTGGCAATCGAAGCGATCTGTCCGAATGACTGTGCTGCCACCGGAAGAATGTAGTTGGCCGGAGAACCAAGACCGACGATCGGGAGTACCGGCCACCAGACACCGAAAACCATCATCAGCAGGATCGCTGTGACGAATCCCGGGATACTGACCCCCAGCGTCGCAATTCCAAGCAGGGTGTTTTTCACTGCCAGCCGCTTGCTCGTCGCCATCCAGATACCCATCAGAATACCGATGAAAGCGGATACCGCGATAGAGAGAAGTCCGATGCTTAGCGTGTACGGAAATCCTCTTGCGATCAGTGTATTAACAGAAACGTTCTTTTTATAGGAAATGCCGAGATCCCCGTGCATCAGATTTTCCATGTAAAGAATATACTGTTTCCACATGGGTTCATCCAGCCCGTAGGTCGATTCAAGCTGCTCAATGGCGCTCTGGGAAAGATTGTCTGCCTCGAACGGGCTGCCCGGCATAATCCGAATCAGGAAAAAGGTAATGGTGATCAGTGCCCAGATCGTCACCACTCCGATGAATAAACGTTTTATGATGTATCTTACCATGCAGCATTCCTCCCGTTCCGGCTTTTTTAGCTCAGAAGAGGCAGCTGAACGATCTGTTCTGGCTGCCTCTTTGCACCTTTTTACTGTCTTTTGTTTTTATAATGCTTCCTCGCCGCGCTGGCCGGTACGAACCCGGATGACATCTGCCACTTTCTCGACAAAAATCTTTCCGTCTCCGATGTTTCCGGTACACAGCTTCTTTTCCAGGAAGCCTTTTAATACTTCAATTGTCTTATCGTCACCGACGGTCTCGAATTTGCATTTCATCAGTACATTCGGTCCGCTCATGGTTCCGCGGTACATCACCCGGTAGCCTTTCTGGTTTCCATATCCGGTGATATCCGTTTCCATCACGCCGTACACGGCACACGATTCCATGATGTCGATGACATCCTCCCGGTTCGCGGGTTTGACAATAACTGTCAGCTTTTTCATATCCGCACCACCTTTTTATTGATCCTTTTTCATCAATTCTTTTTATTTGTCATTGTGGAAGTGGAAGTTTGCATAAGCGCTGCATCCGTGCTCGTGCATATCCAGTCCGTCGATCTCTTCCTTCTCGGTTACGCGAAGTCCGATGGTCTTTTTCAGGACGAAGAACAGGATGAACGCCAGGATCAGGGTATATGCTGCAACTGCCACAAAACCGATCAGCTGGGTGATAAAGCTGCATCCCTCACCAAAAATACCGGTGAATAAGGTTCCGAGTGCTCCACAGACACCGTGTACACTGATTGCACCAACCGGATCATCGATTTTTACGACTTTATCAAAGAATTCAACTGCGAATACAACAACGACACCTGCAACTGCTCCAATGAACAGTGCCTCGTAGTCGTTCACTACATCACAGCTTGCTGTAATAGCTACCAGTCCGGCCAGTGCGCCGTTCATTGTCATACTGATATCCGGTTTTCCATAACGTACCCAGGTAACAATCAGGGTAACAAGTGTTGCTGCTGCTGCCGCAAGGTTTGTAGTCATGGCAATGTCGCCAAGATTATAGGTTGCTGCTGTGGTAGATCCACAGTTAAATCCGAACCAGCAGAACCAGAGGATAAAGACACCAAGTGCTCCAAGCGGAAGGTTATGACCAGGAATAGCAACCGGTTTTCCCTCTTTTGTGTATTTTCCGATACGAGGTCCGACCATTTTTGCACCGGCAAGGGCACACAGACCGCCGACCATATGAACTGCGGTAGATCCTGCAAAATCATGGAACCCGATCTGGCTTAACCAGCCGCCTCCCCAGATCCAGTGTCCGGTGATCGGATAAATGAAAACGCTGATCGCTGCGGAGTAAATCAGATAAGAGATAAATTTGGTTCTCTCTGCCATAGCTCCTGATACAATCGTTGCCGATGTTGCACAGAACACGGTCTGGAAAATCATGAATACGCCGATCGGCAGTCCGTTGAACATGCCGTCTGCATCTGCCAGCGATTTCGGATGAAAGAAACCTGCTGTTCCGATAAAGGCATTGCTTCCTCCGAACATCAGCGCAAATCCGATGATAAAGAAGAAAATAGAGCCGAGCACGAAATCCATCATATTCTTCATCAGAATGTTTCCAGAGTTTTTCGCTCTTGTAAATCCTGTCTCCACCATGGCAAATCCGGCCTGCATAAAATACACCAGAAAGGCTCCGACCATGGTCCATACGATATTGAGTAATACCTGTGTGTTTTCCATAATAAGTTCCTCCTCATTCCCATCTTACCTGTTCCCGTCTGCAGATCTTCTGAAACGGTCATCTCTGAAACGGTAGCTTTCAGATTTTTTAAAGTGCCTGTTCGCCGTGCTCGCCCGTTCGGATCCGCACTGCATCTTCAACATCGTAAACGAAAATTTTTCCATCGCCGTAGTTTCCGGTTGACAGGTTTTTCACAACAAAATCAACGATTTTCGGAACCTTGTCATCCTCCACAACGGTTTCCACTTTAACTTTCGGAAGCATTTTGGCCACGATTTCCGCTCCGCGGTACATCTGACGATATCCCTTCTGATTTCCATATCCAAGGATATTTGTGATCATCATACCGTTTGCCTTCTGCTCCTCGAGGAGTAGCTCCAGGTTTTCGAGGCTCTCCGGACGAATTACAATTTCCAGCTTTTTCATGATTTTCCCTCCCTTTCCGAACCGGCTCCTGTACAGCTTCTGATTTTTCCGGCTGCGGATTTCTTTTTTATCCGCCTTCCCGGTTTTCTCTTCCATTCATTTACCGGCTCTGCTGCTTCTATATAGAAATCTGTTTTCTGACAGATTTTCTAACCTCTTCTTTCATGCCTGGACTGTTCCGCAGCTCTGCTGTTTTTACAGTTGTTTTTACAGTCGTTTTTTTGCAGCTGTTTTCACAATCCGCTGTTTTTAATTAATCACACTCGTCGGCATTCCCTCCAGGTAAGACCGGAAGTTTTTCACCGCCAGATCTACTGCGCGGAGTCTTGCTGCCTTCGGCTGCCAGGCGATATGGGAAGTAATAAAGGTGTACGGCGACTGCATCAGCGGAATCTGATACTGCGGCGGCTCGTTTGCGACAACATCGAGTCCCGCCATATAAACCTTTCTCGATTCCAGCGCCTCAAGAAGCGCCTCCTCATCGATGATGATTCCCCGCGCGGTGTTGATAATGATGACACCGTCCTTCATTTTGGCAAACGCTTCACGGTTCAGCAGATTTTCCGTTTCCTTTGTATGTGGACAGTGGATCGAGATTACATCCGACCGTTCGAAGATTTCTTCCATGCTGACCTGCTCGATGCCGTCATACTGCGGCCCCGTCTTTTTGTGACGGCTGTTTGCGATGACCTTCATGCCAAAGCCCTTTGCCATTCTTGCCGTCCAAAGGCCGATTGCGCCAAGTCCGATGATTCCCATCGTTTTCTGGTAGAGCTCAATCTGCGGCACGAACAGTTGATTGTAGCTTGCCTGCGGATTCGTTTCTTTTTCTTTCCAGTACCCTGTTTTGGTGTAATCGCTCTGTACCGTCACGTTATGACAGATGTTCATGAGCAGTGCCATCGCATACTGGGCAATGGTGACATCGCCGTAAATCGTATTCGTTATGGTCACGCCCCTGCGTCTTGTCATTTCCACATCGAAGTCTTCAAATCCATGTCCCAGCGTTGCGATATATTTCAGATTCGGATGCGCTTCAAAGAGCTTTTCGTTGATCACTCCTTTGTGGACCCAGATACCAAGTGCTGCGTCGGCGTTCCCGATCTGACTGCTGTAATCTTCGAAGGTGTACCTCTTTTTCTCCTGATGGATGATACGGAACTTTCCGATCTGTGGTACGGTCTGCAGCATTTTGTTCCACTCTGCTTCTATTTCTTCGTACGTCAGATCGATGGTTCCCGGGTCTCCCTGAAAAACGACTACCTCATAGTTTTCTTCTTTCATACGCCTCGCCTCCTGTTGTACTTCTGTCTTTTTATGTTCCGATTTCAAGATGGATTTCCAGTATGCCGACAAGTTGATTCTTCTGTTTTTATTCTGCAAGAATTTCCTTTTCCTGTTGCCTTACAACGGATTTATTTTCCCATTTATGACCAAGATACCGGACAATGTAAAATCCTGCACGGACTACCCAGTCGAGGGTCTGTGCAATCCAGACACCAAGGAGTCCCACATGGAGGGAAACACCGATCAGATACGCCAGTGCAATTCGAACGAACCACATGGACAGGAACCATTTCGTACAGTGGATCTCGTATTTTTCCTGATGCAGCAGTACAAGAATCACAATACTGGCAAAGGCTCTGGAAATCAAAGTGGAAAGTGCCACGCCTGCAACTCCCATGTCAAAGCCGAAAACAAAAACAGCATTTCCGATGATGTTCAGCGCATTCATCACGATGGAGGTAACCATTGAAATGTTTGAGTTTCCCATAACCCGGAAAAGCGCCGCCCCCGCATTGTAGATTCCAAGAAACGGAAACGAAAGCGATGTAATGAAGAAGTATTCCACCGCGTAGGCCATAACCTGCTCTTCCACCGATCCGTAGACTACCCGGAGAATCCAGCGGTTTCCGAAAAAGGAAATGCCGCAGATGACAAGTGCAATCAGTCCGCAGATCATAACGAGCTGTTCGGCTGCGTGACACGCTGTTTTCTTATCCCCGCTTCCGAGGAACTGTGCTCCGACAACGGAACCGCCGCTTGCCATCGATGTGAAAATCACGATCAGCAGTACACAGATCGTATTGACAAGTGAGATTCCGGAAACAGCCGTTTCACCGGCCCCGGATACCATCACCATATCTGCCATACCGACGGTAACGGCCAGCACCTGTTCCACAATCAAGGGAACGATCAGCCGGACCAGACGCTTTCGGTCAAATAAAACGTTTGTGTTTTCCATCGGACTTTCTCCTTTCCGGTAAAATCAAAAAGCGATCTGGAAATTCTTCTTCCAGATCGCCCCGTTGCGAACTCTTTACTGACGTTTCTCCTTTGGATTGAAAAACGCGGCACGAAGCTTTCCCTTCGTACCGCGCCTTCGCGAATCCATTACTTATATGGAGTTTATCTTGAAAAACAGACAGAGCGTTTTCCGGTTTTCTGAGAGTGTTTTTTGGGAGAAATAAAACCTTGGAGAAAGGGAGAAAATTACAAACGGAGCGATTCTATTCCCAGAACCGCTCCGTTGCGTTATCTTTACTCTATTCTTTTTCTCTGCTGTTTTTCAACATAGGCACATTCTAGCGGAATTCCCGCTTTTTGTCAATCCTTAAATTTTTCGATGATTTCCGGTCTTTTTCGTCAGTTCTGTCAATTTTATACAATTTCTCCGATATTTTTTCAGTCATTTCTGAACATTTTTCTCATGAACCTTTGAGATTTCTTTGTTTTCTTTTAAAATCGCGGAAAAACTCCGGTAAAATTCTGTGAAAATTCAGAGCGAACGCCAGACTTTGCTTTCATCAAATATCCGCCACCTGTCCGGCGCCTGTTTGAAAAAGACTCCGGTATATCAGATCCAGTCAAAATCTCCGCCGGTAATCGCAAGACTTAAGAGTGCATCCATCTTTTCCACTTTCTCTTCGCCCTCAATTCTTTGCAGCAGCACTGCGGTATCCAGCACATCCTCCAAAGATTCGCCAGGTCCGATCTCATAATCCACCTCTGCCTCGCAGTCCGGGCATGGGATTTTTTCCATCGTCTGAAGGGATAAAAAGCGGTTGCCGCATTTCTTGCATTCATAATAACCACATGTTTTGGTTCCGTCTGGTACGTAATACATAGATTCGTTTCCTCCTATCCATTTTCCGTTTCTTATTCTACCATACTTACCTTGCCAAAACCAGCCATCTGAAAAAGAATCGTTTTTGTAAAAAACAACTCGTAAACACATGCGTACAAGTATTACACTGATTCTTGAAAGAAAAATGCCTTTTCAAAATATAATTTATTTTCAACAACGTTGTTGTACCAATTTATTTTCAGGAGGATATGACGATGCTTTTAAATAAAAAGGACGCTGTATGCTCTCGTTTCTTTCGGGGCTGCAGCGTCTTTTCTGCTTTCACGGCTCGCGCAGACCGCAGGGCAGTCAAACAGATTTTTCAGCAGACATAGTTTAAGCCCGATCGATTCTTTTTTCTCTCGACCGGGCTTTTAATGAATTTCCAGTAATTTCATTTTATACACCTGCTGCTTTCATTGATTTCGGGGTATTTCGTTATGTTCCTTTTGGACCGTACCTCCTGGATTTTTTTGTTTTTTATTTTTTCCCTATGGGCCTCTGCCTTTCATTGGAATCATCTCCTTTAGGTTCTATATGTAAACTCTTCAGAGATTTTTTTGATGTTCAGATTAACTATGCCATTGGACTGTACCTCTTACTTTCTTAGATTTCGTCTTGATGTTTCTTTTTCGTTTTGATGTTTCTTTCTTGTTTTTATTTTTGTTCTCTTTTCTTTTGTTGATCTTATATTAACTCATCTTCTCTGTTTTGTCAATACTTTCTTTTAATTTATTTTGTATTTTATTATTTTCAGAATATTGTGACATTAAAATCGAAAGATCAGAAACCTGATGCAGTCTCACTTACAAAGAGGCGGCCGCAGGCTTTCGCAAAATTCAACCCCCGGCTTTTTTTGACCCACCGCAGGGCGATCCTGCTCCCTCCGGAACTCCACAGAATCTTCTTTCCAAAAGAGGAGAACGAAAGACTCCGCTGTCTTTGCCTTTCGCAAAGTCCAGCGGAGCATTTTTCCCATATTCTTTCTTCTCTTCTTAATTTCTTATTTGCAGAGTTCTTCGGCCAGTGCCTCGATCTCTTTTACGTTCTCTTCCTTCACAGCGGACATTACTTTTACATTATTCTCTGTCCAGGTGATATTTTTGCTCTTTTCAAACATACCTTTCATCACTTTCGCTGCGGTCGGTGCCCAGCTTCCGTTTTCGATCAGACCAATGGTGCGGTTCTGGAAGCTGCGCTCTGTCAGACGGTTGATGAAATCCTGCATGAACGGGTAAATACCTGCATTGTAGGTCAGCGTTGCGAGAACCAGCTTACTGTAACGGAAAGCATCCGCTACGGCGGCGGACATATCGTCTCTTGCCAGATCGTAAATAACAACATTCGGACAGCCTTTTTCTTTCAGCTTAGCCGCAAGCAATTCGGCAGCTTTTTTTGTATTGCCGTAAACAGAAGTATAGGCAACCACAACGCCCTCTTCTTCCGGACGATAAGAAGACCAGATATCGTATTTTTCAATGTAGTGGCCAAGATTTTCCGTCAAAACCGGACCGTGCAGGGAACAGATTTTCCGGATATCCAGCGTACCTGCTACTTTCAGGAGCTTCTGTACCTGCAAACCGTATTTTCCGACAATACCGATAAAATAACGGCGTGCTTCGTCATCCCATGGTTCCTCGCGGTCGAGTGCACCGAATTTTCCAAAACCGTCTGCTGCGAACAGAACCTTGTCCGTGCTGTCGTATGTAACCATAACCTCCGGCCAGTGTACCATCGGAGCGAACACGAAGGTCAGAACGTGTTTTCCAAGCGTAAGGGACTCGCCATCCTTTACTTCCAGTTTCTTTCCGGCGAGATCCATCTTGGGGAAAAAGTTTTTCATCATAGCAAAGGTTTTTGTATTTGCAACAACGGTTGCTTCCGGATATGCTTTTACGAAGTTTTCAATGTTCGCAGAGTGATCCGGCTCCATATGCTGCACGATCAGGTAATCCGGTTTTCTGCCATCCAGTGCTTTCGCAACATTTGCCAGCCATTCATCCGCAAAGTTTGCATCTACGGTATCCATAACTGCCGTTTTTTCATCGAGAATTACGTAAGAATTGTATGCCATGCCGTTCGGCACTTTGTACTGACCTTCAAACAGGTCTACCTGATGATCGTTGACTCCTGCGTAGATAATATCCTCTGTAATCTTCATAAAAATCCATATCCTTTCCATCTTGTTTTTTCCTGCCCGGAACCTGCTCCGAACCGTATATTTTTATATTATCCTATGATGGAGAAAAAAGCAAGTAAAAATAGTAAAGATTACTATTTTTACTCACTCTCCTCCGTTTACACACACGATATCCCTTTTCCACAGCTTGCAAATCATCACAATACTTCTATTTTACAGGCATGTTCTTTTGTTTCTTTATCATAACTGATTCCAAACGCCAGTACACGCCCGGTATATCGTTCCCTTTCCGCCATCTTTCCCTTGAACCGCAAAGCATATTCTTTCTCTTTAATCTGCGCAATCGCTTCTTCCGGTGTATGATCTACCATAAGTTCCGTTCATAACAGTTCTGTATTTATCGTATGGTTCCCTGCTGTTTAAAAACCGTCCCATGTTTTACGGCCTCCTTCTTATGCTACATGTGCTTTCAGAATCTTTCTGTGCTTGATTTTGTGAGATGCTTTTCCGTCGGTCGCAAAAGCAAGTGCAGAAAGATTCCGAGCGTACATGCTGATACTATGAGTATAGTCTTTTTCTGTGGGAGGCGCAAGAATGGAATCCCGTTTCTCACTTCTTATTTATTTTCCGGGAAAACAATCTCTTTCTCTGGTACGCCTTCTGATTTGATGACGTAGCCGTCAACATCATCAAAATGAATCTTGTACTGATATTCGCTTTCACGTCCCTCTTTTGCGTCATCGGCATCAGCGTAATAGGTAAGGCGAATTTCGAAAGTATTTTTGTTTCCTTCGCGCCAGGACTCATCGCCGATCAGCCAGTCGTTTTCGAGGTTTTTGTTTCTTTTCAGCAGCACTTCGGCGTACTGCTGTGCGCCGCTCCAGATTCCTGTGTTTTTGTACCGGTTCTGCATGGTGTTCTGATACTGCCACAGTGTTACAAACATGATCGTCGCCATAATTGCCGTGAAAAGAACGGTTTTGTATTTCTTTTCTTTTTTCTGTCTCTGCCGGCGGATACATCGAATGGTTCCGATCATCATCATTACCAGAACAAACAGATACCACAGGGTCCAGAAGATCTGCTCTTTTCGTTCCAGACCGCCGGGAATGAATTCTGCCAGCTGATCGCCCCAGACGAAATTTACCAGGGATGCCAGAATGCCCATAGACAGAATGGATGCTGCCCCATAGACTTTCCGGCTTTCTTCATCATCGAGGTTCTGGAAGAAATACCACAGCGATACAAACGCTGCTGCCACCAGACCGCCTAGAATCAGGCCGCCGCCCACGTTTACGATCTTTGCCGCCCACGCTGCCGCTGCCACACCGATCACCAGAAATCCCGCGATCACGTTTGCGTTCCGGTCCTGTTTTTTCTGCTGCCTTGAAATGTCACCTGCGTTCTGCAGCATTTCGGCCACCTCCTTCTGAGTATACTGAATTTCCGGCGCCGCCTCTTCCTTCGCCTTCTCCTGCCGTTCGGAGCGCATCAGTTCCAGCACAGAAATCCCAAGTGCCTGAGCCAGCGGCTCAATCGTCTGGATATCGGGAAAGCCAAGTCCCCGCTCCCACCGGCTGACGGCTTTATCCGTCACATGAATCTTTTCCGCAAGCTCTGCCTGCGTCATCTTTTTCTCTTTTCGCATTCCGGCAATAAACCGCCCGAACTCTTTCGCTTCCACGTCGTGTCCCTTCCTCCTGCTGTTCCCGCACCGTCTCATGTTGCCCAGCGGAGCGTTTTTACAGTCTCAGAATAGGCGAAAATAGGCTGTTTTGTCAATCTACGAATCCTTTACCTGCGTTTTTACGCCAAAAAATCCCCGATTCAGCACAAAAGTGCCAAATCGGGGATCTTGTATTTTCCTGTATTTACAGCCCGATCATATTTGCAAACAATACGATCAGCGGAATGGCAATGATGGTTCTCTCCAGAAAGATCACCCGCAGTTTCCAGAAATTCAACGGAATTTCACTTATAAATGCCGGGGCGGGAACTTTTTGTTAAAAATATCGGAATCTGCCGAATTCTGCGATTCCCCCTGTTTCTTTCGTTGCATAGGCAAACAGTCCCACTCTGCATCCTGTGAAATGATCCATTTTGAAATAGAGCTGATGCCATGGTCCGATCTGTTTCCATTTTTCATCGCTCCAATATAAAAACCGGACTTTATCGTGCTGGTTCTGGAAATCCGCTTCCATCCGGATTCTTATTTTCGATGATTCAACCGCCACTGCTTCCCATTCGATTTCTTCACTGTTGCCCTGGTTTCCTTCTATGCTGTCATGTTCCGCTTCGAGAGATCTCATAACCAGAAGCATCTGTCCATCACGCTTTGTAACGGCCGCCATGCCGTAACATCCCTGTAATGCACACATTCCTGCATAATCTCCGTCCTTTATTCCTTCCGCATCAACGGTTACTTCTGTTATGCACACCGGAAACTTCATTCTCTGGGTGATCGTATTGACTGCCTGCGTGACATTTTTGCACTGCTTTCTGCAGACCATTCTAAGGCATCCTTTTTCTGCATCATTCTCAATCCAGGAAAGTTCCGGTTCGTGGTTGAACTGCCAGCAGCTCTTCCATCCAAACGTTCCAAACAGCCGTTTCTGTTCCGGATTCCATTCCGAAAAATCATCACTCTCCACCAGCGGATGATATTGTTCATCCGGTCTTGTGCTTTGTGTTTCCACTTCACAGAGTGCCCTTCCCGAATCACCCAATACCGGATAATTTTCTTTTATGATCTGCTCTTTTTGTTCGCCCGGCGCCGGCATACAGGTAACTCTGACATTTTTCTCCCATTTTACTGGCACAAGAACCGGGATTCTGCCGACGGCACCTCTGTCCTGAAAAAGCACAGCATACCATTTATGATCCGGCGTATCCACAATTCCTCCCTGTGCAACGCCCTGCCCACAATATCCCATAGTGTCACACAATACATCTCCGCCTTTAAATTCTCCCGTCAGGCTGTCTGATACATAGCACGCCTGCGTCCGCATCCACCTGTCCGGAAGGGAATGAATCAGGAATAAATAATACATTCCATCGATTTTATAAAAATGACTTCCTTCAAAACCAAGCCCCGGATTCCGACTGTCACTGACCAGAATCCGATCCAGTCCGCCTTCCTTTGGACCGCTCAGATCTTTTTTCAATTCCTGCAGACGAACATTTCTATTGCCGGAAACAATATAAACATGATCATCCTCAAACAAAAGTGAGCAGTCATGATAAAAGCCTTCTATGATGCGTTTTTCCCATGGTCCTTCGATATTATCAGCAGTATAAAGGTATGTTTTTCCGGTATCATTCGCCACAAAGCAAATATAATACATCCCTTTATGGTATCGGAGCGATGCAGCCCACATGCCTTTTCCATAGCAGTTTTTCTCCCCGACAAGTCTCTGTTCCTCTGTGCTGTCCAGTCTTTCATACACATAGCTCAGATGTTCCCAGTGAACGAGGTCATAAGACCGCAGGATTTCACACCCCGGCACAAAATGCATTGTGGTGCTTACCATGTAATACGTATCGTCTACCCGGATGACATCCGGATCCGGATAGTCCAGCCCTGTAATTGGATTTTTTCCTATTATCTTCATATAGTCTCTCCTCGTATGATATTTCAGGGTCATACTATAGCAATCTAATAAATTATTGCACATAATTACACGAATGAAACCACCCTATGCAGTCCTTTGGACGAATTGTTAAAAATCCTTTTGAAATAGCTGATGGTAATTCCGATGCAATCCGTATCTTTTCTTTCCTTAAAAATGCTTTGAGTTTTGACCACATCTTTTCAATCGGATTTAGATCCGGACTATACGGGGGTAAATACAGATAGGTTACTTTTGAGCTGTCCAGTAGCTGTTTCACTACTTTTGCATGATGAGAACGCATATTATCCATAACGATAATGTCTTCTTTTGAAAGCGTCGGCAGTAACTTCGTTTTCAGGTATTCTGCAAACCGCTCTGCAGTAGTTCCTCCCTGATAAACCGTATAGGCACACGCTCCATTCAGACGTATGGAAGAAAGAACCGTTGTATTGCAGGGTGTGTTGAGTGGAGTTTTATCTACTGCTCTCTGGCTTTTCCATGCTCTGGCATAATGCCGCGTCATATTGATGTTTACTCCGCTTTCGTCCAGAAAGACCAGATGATTTATGTCTTTCTCCGACATATGTTTTTTCCAGTTTCTGCGTTTTTCCCTGATATCGGGGACGCTCCTGTTCTGAGGCATGAAGAGATTTTTTCTTGTAAGAATATCCGAGTTTAATAACTGCCTTGCGGACTGTTTCATTACAAACATGCAGGTCAAGTTTATCAATGATTTCATCAATTGTGATATCTGGTTCCTGCTGAACCACTCGGTCAATGTTCTGGATATCTTCCGGTGTCAGGGCATGTTTACGTCCTCTCTGTGATGTCCTTGTTTTCACAGAACCTGTTTCACGCATTTGTTTTTCCAAGCGGTAAACAGTGCTGGTATTCACAGAAAAACACTCTGCAATTTCTTTTGCATTGTGTGTGTTATTCCAAGCTTCAATAAGTAGTTTTCTTGCTTCGTCATGTAACATAACCATCCCCTCTTAACTCTATTATAAACCTGTTGTCAAGAGTATGCGATATTTTTGGGGAGTGCTATAAAATACTGCTGTTTTTCAACTTTTCAAGCTTCATTTGAAGCCGATTATCTGCAAAAGGGTACACTTATCCCCTTATAAGTGCCTTCTGACTTTTTATTTGTCCACGTTTTACCATCAGCAGGTTGGCACACGCAAACAGCACATTCAGCTTGTTAAAATTTTTCGCAAGTCCCCGATATCGAACTTTTCGAAAGTCAAATGTGTCTTTGATAATTTTAAAAGCATGTTCTACCTTGCAACGTACAGCGGATTTTCGGTTTTCAATATAACGTTCCCAGTCAATCGCATGATCAGATACTTGCGGCAGGCTTTTCGGACGGCGATTGATGCGAAAATCAATCTTACGAAAATGTTCGTTGTTTTTGATCTCATCCCGTTTCTCAATTCCAATATACCCACTGTCTCCAAATGTGGCATTTCATCCCGAATTTCCATACATTTCCTTTTTGGCCTGATACATTTCCGGATCCCGTTTCTTCTCTGCATTTTTGGTTGAACTCGGTGCAGAAATAATGGTCGCATCTACGATCGTACCGCCGTGCATGATATGCCCAGTGGCTTCCATCACACGATTGATCGCCTTGAAAAACACTTTCCCCAGATGGTTTTCTTCCAGCAAATGACGAAATTTCAGAAGTGTTGTTGCATCCGGAGCCTGTTCCTCCATAAAGTCGATATTCATGAATTTCCGGAATGCATAACTGTCGTAGATTGCATCTTCCACACCCTCGTCAGAGAGATTGAACCAGATCTGCAACAGATACATCCGCAGCATTTTTTCGATTCCTTTTGTTGGTCTGCCACGCTTGCCGTTTGGGTAATACGGGCGTACAAATTCTACCCATTCTTCCCACGGAATAATCTCATTCATGATGTCCAGGAATTTTTCCCGCTTCGTTTTCCGCTTTCTCAGGCTGTACGCATAATCGCTGAATGTCATCTGGCTCATTTCTCTTTTTCTCCTGCTTTTTCGTCTTTTTTCTATTACACCATATTTGCTGCGTAATGGGAAGATTTAATCAGTGTTTCCTTAACGATGATGACAACGACAACTGGACTATCGAAACGCCCGAACACAGCTATGGTTTTACATATTGGCAAAACCAGTGGATCATGACCGATGAAAACGGCAATACGGTTGACAGTTTCCCACCGTTCAGCACCTTGGAAGAAGATGAAGCCACTGCGGATGACTATGAAATTCATGACGACGGTGCGGACAGTTCGAGAGTTATCGGAAAGGTCGCAGGCGGAACGGAAAATGCCTTAGACGGCGCACAGACACGGCAGAGGGTACAAACACCACCGAGAGCCTTGCAAGCGAAACAGAGGACGATTCCGTTCATTCCGGAGCAAGTCCATTACCAATAGTCGGAGTGATAGGTGCAGTTGCAGTCATCGACGGAGTTGGATTTTACATGACAAAGAGGAGAAAGTAATATGATTTTTGAGAGCAAGCAGACCATAAACGGCAAACCCGTCTGGGCAGTGGATACCGACAAACTGACCGTGACACACGTCACAAAGACAGGGGCAGAGGAACAGCACAGCTTCTGGCACGACTGCGTGAAGTATCATCTGCATTACTGCGTGGAATACTATCCCGAGCGTTTGCAGAATCTTGTGGACAATGGCGAGATTTACCGCTACCTTGACGAACTTGACATCAAGATCACTGATGCGGTCATGGAGCAAGCCGAGGTCCTCATGAAAAACAACCGTGAGTATCAGATTGCCAATGAAATGGGTGATCTTTAAGTCTGCCAATGAGGATTTTTCTCTTACAGAATGGGTTGACATTATCCTTTCTGCTGTTGATTATAACCCTGAAGGCTATGAATCATTTGAGCAAAAGCTTACAATGATCCAGAGGCTTCTCCCCTTTGTCGAAAAACGAGTTAATCTCATGGAGCTTGCTCCTCCCGGAACAGGAAAATCATATCTTTTTGGCCAAATTTCAAGATATGGTTGGTTGGTTTCTGGAAAAGTAACTCGTTCAAAACTGATTTATGATCTGACGACAAAAAAAGAAGGCGTAGTCGCATTCAGAGATTATGTCGCCTTAGATGAGATTCGAGAAGCAGAATATATGAAAGATGCTGAAATACAGTCGGCTCTTCAAGCAATTATGGAAAATGGCAAATATCGTGCGCCTGATAATCATGAAGTCAATGTTGATGCAGGTATCATATTCATTGGAAATATAACATCCGACAGACAAAATGAATATGTAAATATGTGTGCCGAACTTCCAAGACCATTCCACCAACCGCAATTCCTTGATAGAATACACGGCTTTATCAAAGGTTGGGATCTCCCAAGAATGAAAGATGATATGAAAGCCTGTGGTTGGGCATTGAATTCAGAATACTTCGCAACAATAATACATGAACTTCGAGAGGATGCGTCATACGGGGTAATTGTTGATAAGTTGGTAAAAATGCCACCTGCTTCTGATACAAGAGACACAGATGCTATCAAAAAAATCTGCACTGCTTTCCTCAAACTTTTGTTCCCAAGAGTAAGAAAGCCGAGTGATATAAGCAGAAATGATTTTTGAAATTACTGCCTGAAACCTGCCATGGATATGAGAGCAATTATCAGAATGCAAATGGGTCATGCTGATGAAAAGGAGCAGGGCAAAACTGTTCCGGATTTTGATGTAGAGGAAATTGATGAAGAATGAATAAAAATGCAAAACAAAAGTGTATTTCTTGTGGAAATACAGAATTGTCAAAAGATGAGATCGGCATTAACCTTAAACTGATAGGCGAAGATACAAAAAACTTCTATTGCCTCGATTGCCTTGCGACCGTTTTAGATGTAACTACTCAAGATATTTTAGATAAGATAGAAGAATTTAAGGAAGAGAGCTGTACGCTCTTTACATGAGGGATGATTATGAAGATCTACGCTGATAATGCAGCAACAACAAAATTGGATATAGATGCGTTTGAGGCGATGAAACCTTATCTTCTTGAAGATTATGGCAATCCCTCCGGTGCATACAGCTTTTCTAAAAAGGCAAAGTGTGCTTTGGAAAAAGCACGCAAAACTATTGCCGAATGCATCAATGCAGAACCCGAGCAAATTATTTTCACGTCTGGCGGCACAGAAGCAATAATCACGCAATAAAGCATTACACAGTAGATTCTGATGTTAAACACGTTATTACTTCTCCAATTGAACATCATTCTGTTCTCTACGCTTGCGAAAACAGCGGTGCGAAAGTGTTGACCGTTCCTGTAGATAAATATGGCACAGTTACACTGGATTCTTTCGCTGAGGTGCTATGCCGTCCTCGTGAGGTCGTGTGTTCCTGTGACAGTCATCTTGTTACAATCATGATGGCGAATAACGAGATTGGAACAATACAACCTATCAAAGAATTAGCAAGCTGTGGGGGCGCAGTATTTCACACCGATGCAGTACAGGCAGTAGGACATATATCTATTGACGTAAAAGAAATGGGCATAGATATGCTGTCTGCCTCAGCTCATAAGTTTAATGGTCCGAAAGGTGTGGGATTTCTGTACAGCAGAAATGGCTTGCTCCAACCTTATCATCATGGCGGTTCACAGGAATTTGGAATGAGAGCAGGCACAGAAAATGTACCCGCAATTGTAGGAATGGCAGTCGCACTCCGAAAGAATGTTGCTGATATGGAACAAAATACAGCACACTTGAACCACCTGACCGAGATGTTTCTGTCTATGTTACAAGAAGCTAATCTTGATTTTATTCTAAATGGCCATCCCACCAACCGATTACCCGGCAATATAAATATTTCTTTCAAGGGAAGATCTGGAGAAGGCCTTATGCATATGCTGGACCTCAAAGGCATTTGCGTTTCGACCGGATCAGCCTGTGATAGTGTAAATCAGCAGGTTTCACACGTCATTAAAGCTATTGGTGTACCAGACGGTTATAACGAGG
>OGRL01000154.1_pt1 | contig 65754 bp, 89 predicted proteins | sample 1553481 | NCBI WGS metagenome assembly OGRL01 (sample SAMEA2580036, study PRJEB22360) | human gut metagenome
GCCGACCACCACCACGTCGGCCCGCTGCGGCTGCCCGTTGACCGGCACGGCATATTCCTGCACGACGCGCTTGGGCAGCACCCCGCAGTGCGAAACGAGGTAAGCGATCAGGTGGCGCCGCACCCACTCTTCGGGGGTCAGCACGAGGTAAATACCCCGCAGGTCATCCCACACCTCGACCTGTCCCTCGCGGCGGCGGGCACGCAGCCGGATGGCAGGAAAATTGAGTTTGGGGAGCGCAGACATCTTAGTTCCGGAAAATTTACTATCTTTACGTGCACAAATATACGAACATTTTCGATACGCCGGGCCGCACGGGGCACTCGTTTGTCCGGGCGCAAGGAAATGGTCACAAAAAACAACCTTATGAGGAGTATTCTTTCGATCATAGCACTTTTTTCGTGCTGCACGCTGGCGGCACAGGAGTATATTCCGACCTACGGCCGCGAACCGATGCGCGGTGAACTGCTCGTCTACCCAAGCGCCCGGGAGGCTGCGGAGGCCGACGGCAGCGACAACAAATATTTCAAGCACCTGAACGAATGGACGCAAAAGGGGAACAGTTTCACGACGGACTTCACCGTACCGTTCGCCTGGGCCAACCGGCAGGTGTTGTTCCGGCTCGGATGGGCATCGGCCGACTATGAGATCCGCGTAAACGGCGAGGCGGTAGCCTACAACAGCGACTGCAACGCCCCGGCTGAATTCAACCTCACGCGCCATGCCAAAGAGGGGCGTAACACGCTGGAGGTCATTCTCAGTTCCCCGTCGAAGGTCGAACGGCTCGAAAGCTGGAAAAACGACGCGTCACCGGCCATCGGAGCGGCATGGGTCATGAGCCAGCCCACATTGCGCATACGCGACATACTCACCAAGACATGGCGCAGCACCGAAGAGGGAGACAACGTCATGGCCGAAGTCGGACTCGTCGTCAAGAGCGAAGCCCTCAACCCGCGCACGTCGCGCGTTCACTACGAATTGCTGTCCCCAGCCGGTAAGACCTCGGCAACGGGCTACAAGGACATCAAACTCAACATGCGCGGCGAGGACACCCTGCGGTTCCTGGCACGTATTCCGGACAGCCTGCTTTGGAGCCCGGAAAAGACCACACGCTTCACCTTGCGGGTCAAAACCCAGCACGAAGGCCGCTACATGGAATATATCGAAGTCCCGCTGGGGTTCCGCACCGTAGAGGTGCAAAACGGGCAGTTGGCGGTGAACGGCACCCCCGTCACGCTCCGCACGCGCGAGGTTCCCGCCCATGCCTCGGCAGACGAAATCGCAGCTTTACGTGGGCAAGGGTACAACACGCTTAAACTCCTCCCGGGCCCGGTGTCCCCGACGCTGTATGGCACCTGCGACACGCTGGGAATGTACGTGATCGTACAGGCGCCGATCGACACCCGCAGCAGCGGTGAATCGAGGCGGATCGGCGGCAATCCGTCGAACGCCCCGGAATGGCTGGGGGCATATGTCGAACGTACGGCGGACAGCTACCATGCCTCGAAACGGCATCCGTCGGTAATCGCTTTTTCGCTGGCCACGCAATCGGCCAACGGCATCAACCTCTACGAAAGTTACCTGGACATGAAGAAGTCCGGCGACCCGCGGCCGTTCATCTATCCCGATGCCGCCGGAGAGTGGAACAGCGACAAACTGGAGATGCAATAAACCCGAAGTGGCTCTGCGATAACGCGAAAAGCTTTTATTGCAAAAAATCGGGATTTTTTTGCAGGATTTTTTTGCAATAAAAAAAATTATCACTAATTTTGCACTCGCAATCGGATAACGATTGATGCCTCTTTAGCTCAGTTGGTAGAGCACGACACTCTTAATGTTGGGGTCCAGGGTTCGAGCCCCTGAGGGGGTACAAAGCAAAAGGTTAACGCACTAATTTATAACGCGTTAACCTTTTTCTATTCACTATATTGCACCACTTTTGCACCATTCGTCATTTATTAGCAGCCTCTCCTCCATTCATAAGATTAAGAACATCCTGATACCTCCATTTGTTAACTCCGCCTATTCGAACCGATTTAAGGTAGCCTTCTTCATCCCATCGGCGCAAACTTCTAGGTGTCGTAGATAAAAGAGTGGCTACCTCGTCAGCATTGAGCATACGATTCATTAGTAATGATTCTTTTTCCTTCTTGGCATCGGCCATCGTTTGCTTATGAAAGTCCAGCAAATCTTTGCCCGAAACAACAAATAATCCCCTCCCCTCCTTGAGAGCCTGCAACAACACGTCCTCCATATTCTATAAAAATAGTGGCAACTCCTGTTGCCGTCCGTCAATATGATCTCTTTCCTTTGTTTTAAACCTCCGCCACGAAATAGGCGGATTCGGTTCCCTGTATTTACCCCGCGTGGCTCGACGCCTGTCGCGCTGCGCCCGCAAAAACTGGAGCTTCCTCTTCGCTTGGTTGATCCGATGATTGCATATGCCATGTATAATTATCATCAGTTCTTCCCGGCTCAGTTCATTTGTCCATACCGTATAGTCGGCGATAGTTGGCCGCCCTTCCGCCCTTCTCCCCATTTGCTTTTATCGAAATAAGTTGCTACCTTTGGAGTGATATGTCAAAGGTGGGGCTTGAGAGCGCCACAAACACAAAGGGCTCCGGATCAGGGAGCCCTTTACATTGCCGGTTTGATTCCGGTAAAGGCGATCATAACTATTATTGCCAGTATTACGACCAGCCAAACTATTATGGTTGTAGGCCTTTCATTATATTGTTTTTTCATAATTTCTTCTCCGTTTTCTCCAGCTCTTCAAGAAGGGCATCGGCGAGTTTAACCGCGTCTTGGGCATAGTCAATGCAATCAGGCACGGCCGCTCCTTTACACCAATTCCGTCCTGCAAATATTCCCTGCATCGCCATCCCCGCATACACCCTCCGCCAGTACTCCCGGTCAACTGTTAAGTTTTCCTTAATAGTTGGATCAACCTTTTCGAGCTTATCCTCGATATGGTTCCCGTACTCTCCCCGCGCCAGCTTCTCCAGATAGTCGTCGTCGCGCATCATCAGGTCGTCGGCCGATTCATATTTATACCCATATTGACCATTTGCCGAGAACGACCTCACGCGAACCGAAGAATCGACGTATGCGAGTATCGGGAATTTGCCTGCTCTTCCGTTCGTGGTTATGATTTCTACTGGTTTTTTACTCCTCGTACACACCGCCGCGCCTGCTTTGGCGGCTGCTAAATCGAAATTCTTCATGCTATTCAGTTTTATTAAATTTCCCACCAAAATAAACCTCCCCACAAAAGGGTAAACACCAACGTTACATTTATCCATGAAATTGATAAAAGTAAGCCGTCAACGTCGTAATCGCGCCTCGGCCGATCATAGATATTTTGGGCCCAAAGCAATAGAAGGATATATACCACTACTGCCACGGCATTATACCAAGTCATTGCGATCATGGTTATTTCAGTTTATCGAGATTTTGCGAGAATCTCGCTATTTCACAAAAGCTCCACTTCTTATCACCCAAACACTTTCGAATAATATCATCTCTATCCTCGTCGGATGACATCCTCCATTTATATCTGTCAACAATGATATTCCCAACATATTCGCCCGTATTCTTATAAACCGACACAACTACATCATCGCTGCCACCTAAAGGTTCTGTAATATAGTAAGCCATCTCATTGCTATTTTACTAATTCAAAAAGTGTTTTATCCTTCGCTATCGTCCCGATTTTCACCCGTTCCGCCTCTTCTTTAGTGTCGAACTTTAATACCATTCCTTCGCGTATTGGGCATCCATTATCCCGCCAAAGTACATAAACCATAAGACACCACTTGCCATCCCAAAACGTGGGCGTCCCGTATATCTCAGCCACGTAAGCATATATTTTACGGGTGACTATTTGACAGATCAAATCGCTCATTTCACCAATTCGAATTCGTAAGCCACCACCCACGGGTTCCGATCCCACGTTCCACGGCCGGACACCTTGTCGATTAGTGCGGCGAAGGCTCGCCTGGGTGATTTATAATCACAGATCAAAAATTGTTTTGTGTCTATAAAATAGTATGGGTATTCTAATGCTTGCGAACCTACACGCACTCCTTCCTTTACGCAATCCTCGTCCGAAATATCCTGCAACCGCTCGCAACGGATTCCCGTGATGCGGATTTGGTGAGGCATCAGGTCAGCACGGACGAACATTTTGTTAGTACTTCCGGGCACAAACGCCAAATCCGTAAATTCCTGCACCACATCGTTGTAGCATTGCGACACGGCCACGACTTCGCCGAGCTTATAGCGGGTATACTTCGAGTGCCTGACATCAATAAAATCCCCGTATTCGTTTTCATAAACCAAGGTGTTGCCTCTCGTGTCCCACGTAAGTCCGAAGAACTCATCAGGAATCAACCGTCGCGTCATGGTCTTTCGCCCCTCGATGACCGCATTCGTCAGTCCGTAGCGGTCGTTAAACATTATCTTCTGCATGGTTATTCAGTTTTAAGTAATTCCGGATTGTCGTGAATATTGCCGATGAGCTTTGCATCATGCTTCCGAAGTGACCAGTGCAACCCCCAAAGACGGCCCCCGTTAAAGGGTATGATATAATACGAACCATCTTCATAAAGAACCCTACCAACTATCTCTGCATTGAAGTCGGTTTCGGGAATACACATTATGTCGTCCTTCCAAATATCCTTGCCGTTCATGTCTTGCAGCCCCGTGTACTGGCCGACGGTGTTAGGGTCTACTTCTACCGCAGCGACGACGATACGGCCGTCATCGTTATCTTCAATCGTGGTCTCACTCGTTGCGTGGTAAATGAAGAACCTCCCTTGATTTTCAATCAAATCTCCATACTCCCACTTCCTATTGTCGAGGCGCTTGCCTCTGAATTTACCATCTCGCATAACTATTCTTGTTTGAGGTTGTTAATTCTGTCGATCTCGACTTTCAAATTCATCTCTGCACTACGCACATCCCGTTGCAATTCCTCCAGTCGAGCTATTTGCTCCTCGTCCATCCGCGGGCATCCCCGCAGCCAGCTGTCGTAATTCGGGGTGTTCAGTTTGCCGTCACAAATCCCTCCGACACGCATACAGTAGTCGTAGTACTTGATGTATTCCTCCTTCGGAGCGTCTCGGTCGATGTCCGTCAGCATATCGGCCATGCTCACGAATAGATCGCCGACCTCTGCAATTCCTCCGGGGTCGTCGCCTACCCACGCATCCGGCTCATAATCGTAGCCGTGCTTTTCGCAGAAAGCGGCCACATAGGCGTTGCAGGCCGCATTGTAATTCAGTCTCAGTTCCTCGCGTGACATTCCATTTGCCGTGAATATCTTGCTTTCCCTTTCTGCGATCATCTCAATTCCTGTTTTCATTTTTTCTTTCTCGTGTTGAATTTTACCATCAATTTGTTCGCGTTTCGCACATGCTTGCGCATGTATTTAGCGAAATCTTCGTCTGCCGATTCAACCCCTCCCTCTGCCATTGCAATTACCTCGGCAAGGGCTTGAAATTCGTCATACGTCATAAACACATAGCCGCCTTTAGGTTTTGTGTGGTTCATCTTCTCTTCCACAGTAGTTTGGTTTTAATGACTTAATCATTTTCGTCGTTATCGTCATCGGGATAGCTCACATCCTCATAGTCCACGCAGAAGTCAATGATGTCCCGTCCCTCGTCAAACATTCCTTCGTCCCGGCACTGCTCGTATTTCCGGCAGTTATAGCAATAACAGTCGTTTATCGGTCTGTTGGTTTTCATCACTCATACGGGTTTGTGGGTAAATCGTGAACGCTTACGGCCAGCCCGGCGTCCGCCGCCGTTGATCCACATGTCATCAAATGCCTCCACTGCTTTCCGTCGCATCCGCTCCTCGGCTTCCTGCTCGGCAAGCTCGGCTGTGTGGGTCATTGCCAATCTCAACCGCCTTTCAACGTGGTCAGGCATATCAACTGTAAGGTTGTTTATGCACCCGTCGATAAATTCCCTTGCTTTTTCGCTTTTCATGGTTAGGATGTTTTAGTGTAACGCCCACGTCTTGTGCATTGCAGCGATCAGGTCTATATACCCTTTGTATTCCTCCATCTGCTCGGGACTATAGCCTTCGGCCTCGCCAATTTTTCGGAAATGCTTCTGCCACTCGGAAATGGTGTAGCGTTTGCAGCCTATTTGAATAACATCCTCACCCCAATAGGATACTGTATGACGAGATGCGCTGATAAATAGCGATTTCGGAACATTGCACCCGTCGCCCAGTTCGCACCCGTAGCCCAGTTCGCACCCGTCGTCCAGTTTGCACCCGTCGCCCAGTTCGCACCTGTCGCCCAGTTTGCACCCGTAGCCCAGTTCGCACCTGTCGCCCAGTTTGCACCCGTCGCCCAGTTCGCACCCGTCGCCCAGTTTGATATTGCGCGCCTCAAATTCGGCGGCTAATTCAGAAAGTTCATTGTACTGAAAGGGTGTCCAGCCTTTGCCTGAAACCCAGAGATAAATTGTTTTCATGGTTGGTTATCTTTGTGCTTAAATTTTAAAACAGTTTATGGATTAAAATACAACCACCATTGACGGGAACGGAGCACTATTTTTTTGGCCCCCGAATTTTAGCCTCCCCTTTATAAATCTAATTTCCCGTGCTTTGTGGTAAATAAATTCGTGAAAATATCGAGTATCTGTACGCGCCGGAATCAACATTACAACTATTGTGTTAATTTTTTGTGCCTCCATGCAGCATTTACGAACCCATGCGTATATATCCCGACCGTATGGCGGATTGCAAAAAACAGTATTCCCGCCCCAATCTTGTCGGAGCCCGTCCTGCTCTTTGGTGTAGAATTTAACACACTTAGCATTATGCGGGGTGGCGCAAGGATCAAGTGTAAAATTAAATTCACTATTGAGTTTATCATAGAAATCCTGTGGTGTAGCCCATAAATCGGTCTTAGATGAAAACATCGTTTCTGTATTCATAAATTAGTTTTTTTGTGTTTAACTTTCCGATTAGGTATACAGGAGATCCAGCCCCAGAACGGTATGCGCCGTTTCAAGTAGTTCGGATCATCCTCGTGGTTGTATGCCTCTGTCTCGAAGCAGGTGTAGTAGTACGCGCCCGGATAAGGCGGGATAATCACTTCGATCAGCCACGAAATGCCGTAGCAAATCCATCCGGCGAAGAGAATGCCGACCACCGTAAGCGCCCAGCCCCACCAAGCGAAAGAGCAGCTTATGGCGAGTGGCAGGAGGATTGCAGCGAACAGCACGGCCAGTTCGATCTGCTGGGCGCAGTGGATTCCTTCATGGCGGCGCGTAGTCTCGTCCAAATGTCGGTCTTTCGGCTTGCGGGTGAATGCGAATGCAAGCCATGTTACCCAACTGAATCCCTTGAACGGGATCAATTTGTTGTGAACCTCGATAGGCAGTTTCATAGGGTTAATTCATATCCGTTAGTTACCACTCCATCAACTGCTTCGACAAGATTATTCAAGAGCGACGCCCCGAAGCAACTCCATAGGATGCCATATACGCCCTTATATTTGATCTCTGAATATTCTTTGCGGTTGTATTGGATGTTAAGGTAGAACGGAACACCCTCATCATCCTCCATGACTTTCGGCAACACCGCCAGCAGGTCGGCGACAGTAAAGGCGGGGATAAAAGATTCGGGAAATTCTTGATAGGCCAGAATCTTATCCAGCTTACACTCCTGCCAAATTTTGAGCTCATAGTTTTCTTCGTCCACTGTACCACAAACCCATCCCCATTCCCATACCATGCTCGCCTTATCTGCGGGCACTCCCAACTCGATCAGCCGCTTCGACTGCTCGATGCTCGTTACTTGGTCTGTCATAATTTTTGCTGTTTTATAATAAACTCCATGGGATTAGGCATGCAATCTGTATCATAAGATCGGCATTCTGTTATTGATTTACCTTGGTAGTTACAGCGTTGAGCCTTTGCACGACGAGAAGCAATACTTTGTTTTACGGCTACGCTGTCGTATCCTAAGTTCCATCCCCTACGACGTAACTCTAAATTTTCTATGCTCACATTTCGCAGATTGCCGTCGAGATGATGCACAACATAACCATCGGGTATTGCCCCGAAAGTAATCTCCCAGATATGGCGAGCCACATTACGTAGCTTTCCGTCTATTCTTTTAATCAGAACACCTTTAGCCAAATATCCTTGGGTATTTTTACGTCGATGCACACGCGCTGCTGTGCATTTAGACAAAGCCGCCATGCTCATCCAGTCCCGCTGGCGACGTCCTTTATTATGAGGCACATGACCTGATTTATATTTACCTTTATTGGGCATAGCAGCTATTTTATGAAGATGCAATTTAGACTTGTTCAATCCCAAACGAGATGCTTTGTTAGCAATGGAATTCACAGAACGACCGAGCAGAATAGATATATTGGAATTCTGCATGTCAGAATAAAGTTCCTTGAGCATCGCCTCCTCTTGTGGAGAGTATTTTATATTCGTTTTTTTCATCTTTCAATCGAATTATTTGTGAAAAACAAAGGGGATTATTTAATATGTTTGCTACTAAGTATATGGACGAGCACTCTTCTGTTAAAGTATCTTCATGAAATACAACACCTTGAATACCACGAACGCTGAGATTGAATAATAAAAAAGGAATGCTGCGACTTGATTTTTCAGAACAAATGTAAATGTGATCAATAGGACTGTAATTAAATAGCGAATAATTGTTACGCGATCTCCACCAATGACGTATCAACAGAGACCCGGTGCCGGCAGAGGGCTCATAGGTGATTTTGGCTGAATCTGACGAAGATATACGCAACAGGACATCCGAAATAGATTTTGGCGTAAAGTCCTGTTTCAAATCCTTGCGTTGTGCGTACAAGCTCTGATAAAAATCATAAAACCAATCATAGCTTAAATCATTCGCATACATATCACATATAGCCCGGTAAATAGGATCCCGGTCGGAATCGCCGTAAAAAAGAACTTCATTTAGGCGATATGGAATAGAATCTACGGTTTCGGCTCCCAATATGTCACATAGCTGTTTCATCAATTCAAATACTTTTTATGGCTTGATTTCACATTTTCAACATCCGTAATAGCATACAACGTCGTTGTTTCAATGTTCGAATGACCTAATAATTTTTGTACTTGATCTATCGGCATTCCGCGACTCAAAGCCATGGATGCGGTAGTCCGCCTGAAACGATGCGGATGTACGTCTGAGACACCGGCCCGCTTCCCTATATCATGCAGAACCTGCCGAACATAAGATGTGGATATATGATTCGATGACCGAGATGCAGGAAAAAGGTAACAATCTACGTGACCATGTGACATATGTGCCAGAACGGCCCGTTTCGCTTTGGCATTTAAATACACATAGCGTTCTTTACCGCCCTTCCCCAAAACCTTCATTTGCATATTCTGAAAATCTATATCCCTAATGCGTATTTGAACCAACTCCGAACAGCGAATCCCTGTTGAATAAAGAAGTTCTACCAGAGCATGTTCAAAATTATTTCTGACAGAACCCCGGATAGCTTCCATATCGTCATCCGTAAAGGGTTCCTTTACTCGTTTATCAACTCGAATAGATTTTATTTTAAGCATCGGATTGACCTGAACATATCCCTCTGATGATGCCCATGAAAAAAAAGACGATAATACACGTCGTTCATTATTCAGTGTCACTTTACTGACTTTGCCCAAAACACTACGCATGGCCAAATACCACCGCACAACATCCGAACTGATGCATTTAAGTGATTGATTCGGAAACTGGGTGGTCGTCGAGGCGAAAAACTGCTTTAAAATTTGATGGTAATACGCTATTGAACGAGGACTGAATCCTTCGACCGACTTGGCAACTAAAAAATTCTGAACGACAAATTGTGCTTCGGAAATACATTCCGGTTGATACGAAACTATAGAGGTTGAATGTTTTTCAATACGATAATCTGAGCAAACAAGTAAGAGGGATTCAACAATACGGCATACTTGATCCGTGGTAAAAAATCCCAAAAGCTCATGTTTTATCCGAGAAATATACTCTTCTTGACAACTCATTATTTGATTGTTATCCATCTTTTATTCGTTAAAGGTTAACTGAGGGGACTGGGGCTTTCAAGCGCCACAAATACACCCCATTCACACGCTCAAGAGTGAAATTATCTTTAAGAGAGCCGCCCAAACGACGGAATCGAATGTAGGCCATTGCTTCATCCCGTGTGTAATACTTTTCCCCGGATTGCACACTTGGCGGCCCGCCATCCTTAAGCGCCTTGTCGAGTTTTGCGTAACTGACAAAAGCCGTATAGGCATTCGTGTGTTTGAGGTATGCCTGCTTGCTTTGCATGGTAGCTATCAATCGGCGAATATCTTTCACGTTGTAGTCCTGCAACAGCCACACGGCCTGTGCTGCAGTTATGGGCTCGGGCATCGAAGCAATACATGGCGCGTTCGTGGCGATCCATTCTATGAGTTCCACGGCCTCCGTCTCTTTTCCCCCTACAACCCCCTTTTTAGTATCTACCAGTGTGTGTGTATATTCTTCTATTCTTTCTTTCTTATATTCTTTAGTTGTGGTTATTTGTTGGTTATCTGTTGGTTGTTTGCTGGTTGTTTGTTGGTTATCTGTTGGTTGACAACCATTATCAAAACCATCCTGTGCTTGTTGGTATAAGTCATAATTACAGACAGTTATGATAGTATATTTGCGTGTTCCCGACTTGGTTATAAACCCGCAATTATCCAGCTTGTCTATTGCGGTGCGTATTTGCATCTCCGAAAGTCCTGTCTCTTCGGACAGCTGTCCTCTGCTGGTTACCAATTGTCCGCGGTCAATGATTAAACCCTTCCACTTCTTGGCCCGGTAATTTGCCTTCAAAATGAAATGCAATGCCAGCCGTACGCAGTTCGTATCCGGATACCACTCCCAATCGAGGAAGCTGCGGTACATCTTAATCCAACTGTTATTTGAAGTGTTACACATTGCGAATTAATCGTTTGTAATAATTGATCTTATCGGACATCTCCGACCTCGACATTTTGAATACGCTGTGCTTACTGCGTTCAAGTTCTTCAACGACTGCAAGTCCGTATTTTCGGATCAGTACTTGGCGGTAAACTCCAATGCGACCAGCAGAATGCCTGTTGCAAACCCTGCATTGGGCGTGACAATTCCTTTCGTCCCATCTCGTAGACCTGTGAGCTCGGTCTATATAGTGCCCGCAATCGCATGTTTCAGGCGCTATGGGCGCCCCGCAGGTGATGCAGAAACCTCGCCCACCCGGACAGTCTCGATGACGTATAAAAAGGCTGAAAACACGGTCGTATTCCCGTTCTAAATCTGTCATGCGTTATAGCCTATTTGGCGCATCTGCTCCTTCTCGAAACTCAGTTGCGTACGTAGTATGTCTACTTGATGGACACACGTGCGGTTGATCCTGTCGAGCATGTTAACGACCTTGTTCTCCTCGGCACAGGACGCCCGAAGTATTTCTTTTTGGATACTCGGCGCCAGAGGTATCAGGTCTTTCAGCCGGGAGGCTTTCAGCATCGCCAACTCCTGTTCGTATTTCGCCTTCGACAGGAGATAGCCGCTACGCGCCATACGCACACTCAGTTCTGACATGCGCTGTGAAATTGCCTGCGGCTCAGTAGGCGGTTCTGCTTCAATGAAGAGCTGCATTTCCTCGATCTCTTTAAGTTCAGATGTATCCATGGCTTAGAAGGGAAGATCGTCGGGGTCAGATTGCATTTGGGAGGTAGTAGAGGTGCATGAAGCCTGGGATTCCCTGCGCCCCAAAATCCTGACCGTATCGGCCATGATCTCCGTGATGTATCGTTTGATGCTATCTCGGTCGGTATAGTCGCGGGTTCGCAACCGACCTTCGACGTAAATCTGCGCCCCCTTCTTCACGTATTTATCCACGATATCCGCGGTATTGCGCCACGCCACCACATGATGCCACTCCGTTATCTCCTTTACGGTTTTTGTTTGCCTGTCGGTGTAACGGTCGGTCGTCGCCACACTCAGGCTGGCAACCTTGGCGCCCCCGTCCAATACACGAACTTCGGGATCAGAACCTACATTCCCGATGATGATGACCTTGTTTACCATATTTTCGTTGTTGTTTTTTGGCGAATATTTTTAACCTGCGGATGGCATCCCACTCGCGCGTGGATTGTTCAGGGAGCGGACGAAGCATATCAATCGCCCGAATCACCCTGCGCATATCGGAATTGGATACATTCATTGCAGTGGTTTTTTAAAAGTAGTCTTGATAATAGTCTTGCTCGACCTGGCGGGCGGGAACAACACTTCCCCCGTCTCCGGATCCGCCAAGCCCGATGCAGGCATACTGCGCAGCATCATCTCCCGCTCTTTGATGTCCACTTTTAAAGCTTCAAGCGTTTCATACATATCTCGCAGTTTGCTGTCGCCGCACATAGAATAGTCGTATTTTACGCCCGATTCGGCCTCCTCCAGCCGGCAGTCCCCGAACTGGTGCGATTTGCCATATTTAGACAGTTCGCGGAGTGTGATATCACGCACCTGCGTATCGTCCTTGAATTGCTTGATCGCATTCTCCATGCGGCTGATCTGGATATGCGCCTCGATAGGGCTGATGTCGCCATTTACGACGGCGCTGATGGCCCTGCCCGCGAGATCGGCAATGGATGCCGTATCTCCGAATAGTGTTATCTGCTGATTCATGCTTTATTTTCCCTCGTTAAATTGTAATATTCGGTAACTTTGACATTGACTTTCGGAAGCATTTCTTGATCGACGATATACTTGGACTCCAAGAATCCGACTAATGAGAATCGCTTATTGGCTCCTTTGGCGTTTTCCTTAGCCTTGATTATCTCTTCGAACAAGTCCAAAGTCAGCAATTCGTCAGTAAGCGTAGGCTTGGAAGCCGGGCCGACATCCTCATGCCGAGGCAGCCGGTCTACGTCATCTTCATCAGTGGCTATATGAAAGTATTTGAGAATGAAATAACGCTCCCCGTAGGTCATTGCCGAGCCTACACCTTTGTCCCAATCATTCTGCCCGTTGGCGCTCCATTCGCATACATCCTTCTCTCCGGATTCCACGTCAATCCAAGTGAAACGCATCTTTACACTCGATAGGATTTCGGATTTAGGTCGCTGATCCCGGCCTACGGTATAATCCTGACGGATATTTGTGATGTCGAGAACCTCCGTTTTGAGGATCACACCGAGTTCGTCCATCTTGGGACGGACGATGCCAAGTACTTTCGAACCGCTGATGTACTTGTAATTATTTCCATCAGCATTCGGAAGCAACGCCCTGACGCTCCTCTGGATTTCCAGCAGTTTGCTATAGATTCCCATGGTTATAAGTTGTTTTGTTCTCCGTATTCTTTTAGCCGGTGCAACTGCCCGGCGTGCATGCCACCGTCGATATCCTTGACCTCGATGATTTCGATGGTATCGCGGTCTACTTTGAAATAGGTCTCGCAAATATCCATATAGCTGTCACCACCTTGTTCTTCGTGGACTTCGTAGTGATGGATCGCTTTGATGTCGTATATTTTGTAGGCCACCGTATAGACCCGCTTGTCTTCGTCACCGCGCATATCCTTCTGAATGGCTTCGCGGATAGCCCGATAAATCAACTTTAGGTCTACCTCCATCAGCGTTCTGGCCCTCTGGGAGAATGGCGTCCGCTGACCCGTTATATGTTCGCTCGGAATATCATAATACTCTTCGAACGTCAGCACCGGGGACGTGGTAGTCGTGTAATATTGCGTGTCCATGAGCTATCGTATTTCAACCCGGTAAATACGGGGCTTGTTCTCGTTCTTCAATGCTCGGTAGATGGCCTTGGATTGTATCCGGACAGCCTTTGACCGCAGGCGGTATTGGGCTCGCCAAATGCGCCCCTTTATCGTCGTCCACACGCATTTAACCGTGATTTCCGTAAACTCATTCATGGCTTTCGAATATTGAGGTTAGCAATTTTCCAATCTCCTTTGCGCGGTGCTGATTGGATAGCACCCAGCCGAATACCACGGCAATCGGCGCGATGAACGCCAACAAGGTGATAAGATGTGCCATAGCGGCCTGTTTTAACGGTTGGACTTGGAGGGGAATACCCGGCTTACGAGTATGGTGCCGACAACGACAGCATACGCGGGATAGAGCACGCGGAACTGAGCAAGGAAACAGCCTAAAGCATGCTCCTCGCACGTGGCGCGGATAACGTTGGTGTAATCGACTTTGTCCGAAGAGAACATCGGACGATTGGCTTTCAGATGACACCTGTAAAAGCAGGTGCGATGCGTTGCACGGGTACTTTTATTCCCCGTTTTGCAACTCGTGTTGGTCTTTGGCATGTTGAACACAAGTTTGTTATACACTATGATAAAAAGAGAGACGCGCCCCCTAATCTCGCCAAAGACCCACGACTACGCGAAGTAGAAGTGCAACAGGGACACGTCTCAGAAAACGTTCGTATGTACTTGTAATCGCGTTACCGCGAGTCTTTGGCAAAGGCAAATATACGAATTCATTCCGAATCTGCAAAATATTATTTGACATTTGCAAACTTCCTATTATAAAAAGCCACTCTTTCTTTTGCCAGCGTTGTACATTCTCGGATAATAGCCCTATCTTCGTCAGTAAATGCAGTGATGACAATATCACATGGATATGTTTCATCTATTATCTGAAGAAGAGCAAGCGCATAAAGTTCTTTATTGTCGAATTTAACGGTAGAGTTTGCTATATCTGCCCTCGACCATCCGGCGAGAGCTGGGCAGTTCCCACGCAAATAGTCATGATGGTAAGTGAAAGGCACTCGGACTTCACTATGCGGAAATTTCTTTATTACCGACTTTATTTGTTTGGTTGTCATTTCGAATCTGCAAAATAAATTTTACCTATATCGCCATATATCAAACGGTGATAATTCTTATACATCTTGCATGTGTAGTTCAATGCACTTATATTTGTAGCGGACTTAAGAGATGAAGGAATAACATCGGCTTTTCAAATTATTCCAAAGACAAGTTCTAAAAGACCCGGTATCCTACTACCGGGTTTTGTCTTGCAGTAGGATGCAAGACGTTAATTGGCCGCAAGGCCGCAAAGAAAGGAGGTGTTTTCATGGAATCTCTTAAGTCCAAAGGCGGTAAGCTGTATAAACTCGTATTTTGCAAGTACATCCGTAAAAATGGGAAGGTAATATATCCCAAAAAGGCCAAGGCCTTTTGTATATGGGTGCCTGTTGATAGCGCAGCGTAAACAGATGCCGCCCGTGGAGTGGTAGGACACTCCACTTTTTTTAGGGTTCACCCCAAATTCAATGCCATCCTCCGCGACCTCTCGGCATTCTTGAGGTAGCGTGTTTTGTACTTCTCATTGGCCTTGTCGGGTGTAACCCAAAGCACCGTGTTGTTGTCGAGCCGTAAAGGCACCAGTCCTTTGTCTTTGAGCTCTTGAAGATATTTATTCATGGTCGTTTGATTGTATCCAAAAGAAGCGGGGGCTTCTTACTGCCCCCGCGGTGGCGGCGTTACTGTGCTTCGCGCCGCCGATTTGCGTTCTTTATCTCCCGTTTCGTGGGCTTAGCCCGCCTCGGCCTTGCTACTTCCTTCACGCAGCCTCGGATTGTCGAGGGATATACCCTCTGTCAGCTTCCGTTGTGACAGACGCCCAAGCGCCCGATCAAACTCACAACATTAGGGCTAGAACCCCGTTGAGCTACCCGGATTCGAACCGGGAGTACCGCCTCCAAAGGGCGGTGTGTTAACCATTACACCATAGCTCAATAAATGCCGCCGACATCTCCACTCACCCACGCCACCGCGTAGGGCTTTAATGCCGACGGCACACCATCCGCGTGCTTCACAGCAGGCCAATGGCAAATACCAAACTTAAAATGCGATTTGCGGATTATTGGCAGGAATCCGCTACCTGTGGCATATAGTACTCGTTAAACTGTGTCGGCCGTCCGTCTTCCGTAACGGCCCTCTGTTTGTTCGAGCAAATGGAATATCCCATTTTCCGGAGCCGACTGATGATCCGGCGCAGCTCCGTTGTGTGGTACAGCCTCTCAGCCTTGCGAACAGTCAGCCTGCCGCCGGCCTTGAGATAGGCCAGAATTTTATTTTGAGGATCGTGTTTCATGGCCTTTGATGTATTTGCCGCTTTTCCCACGGGTACGGTCGAATTTCCTGAGCCTGCCTTCCAGTTCGTCGATGCGCTTGTACAGGGTATCACGTGCTTGAGTGAGCGCCAATACCTCGTGTTCCCGCTCGATAAGGCGTCCATCCGCTTCATTGCGCTCGCAAAGGCATGTAGCAAGCCGCACCTCCAGGTCTTCGATCCGTTTCCACATTTTCCACCTGGGCGTCAGGTCGAAGCATAGAAATCTCCTCTTCCTCAAAGTGTTCTTCTCCATAGTATAATTGTTTTAAGGTGTTGCAAATAAGCCCGCGCGCACTGTAACTTTAAACTCCATTTCAAAACTGCGCCACCGAAAAACGCACGCGGGCAAGATGCAGACCTCACGCCTAAAATGAAATAACCCACTGCTGAAAGAACGGTGCGCAAGGTCTGCCATAGAGCCTGGATAGGCAGTCAAGCCACACCAGGCGTAATAATCAATACGGCTCTCCGGATTACTCCGGGTCATCGCTCGTTCATTGGTATTTATCTGTTGCCAGCCCTTCTGCGCCAAGTCGCTCGCCGGGTTTTACATCCGCTCGGATGGTTCTCGTGTATCAATGTGTCAAAGAACACAGAAATTGCTTTTGCCTTGCGGCGGGGTTAGTGCCAGCAATCAAACCCCTCACCTATGCGGTGGCTATCTTGGAAGTGCGGCAGGATTCGAACCTGCAACCTGCGCCCGGAAATGCAAGGTCTTTCAACCTCTGTGCTTCTATTTCGCATCCCTGCACCGCTCTACCTTTGAGCTACACACCTCGTGCTGTTATTTGTCCTTTACCTTCTCAACCTTCCACGTCTTGTGCATGGTGGCGATCAGGTCTATATACCCTTTGTATTCCTCCATCTGCTCGGGACTATAGCCTTCGGCCTCGCCAATTTTTCGGAAATGCTTCTGCCACTCGGAAATGGTGTAGCGTTTGCAGCCTATTTGAATAACATCCTCACCCCAATAGGATACTGTATGACGAGATGCGCTGATAAATAGCGATTTCGGAACATTGCACCCGTCGCCCAGTTCGCACCCGTAGCCCAGTTCGCACCCGTCGTCCAGTTTGCACCCGTCGCCCAGTTCGCACCTGTCGCCCAGTTTGCACCCGTAGCCCAGTTCGCACCTGTCGCCCAGTTTGCACCCGTCGCCCAGTTCGCACCCGTCGCCCAGTTTGATATTGCGCGCCTCAAATTCGGCGGCTAATTCAGAAAGTTCATTGTACTGAAAGGGTGTCCAGCCTTTGCCTGAAACCCAGAGATAAATTGTTTTCATGGTTGGTTATATTTTGTGTTTAAAGTCCGTGGTTGTTAGCCCATATCACGAGTTCGGCAAGCGTTGTCGACCCTGTGCGACGCATAGCGTTTCGTTTGTGTGTTTCGACCGTCAACTGGGAAAGTGATAGTATTTCGGCAATCTTTTCAGTCTTATACCCCTCTTTATAGAGGCGGACAATCTCTTTCTCCCGCATTGTCAGGTTAGTATTAAACTCTGGGTTACAGATTACTTTATAGTATTTGCACTCCCCCACCAGCGGACAAGCAACATTCTCGAAGTTGAACCGGCCTAATTCGTCCACATCGGGCACTTTGTCGTACATCCCGAAGTTGCAGCGGATAAACCGGTGTGCGCACCTGTATTTGAAATAGGGGGCATTCACCTTGCTCTTATTGTAAATCTCCGACAGCGCCTTGAATGCCTGCGGGTAGTCAATCTCAATTACCGAGAATAATGCGTCGGTGAGCTCCTTTTCTTCTTCCATATATGTGCGGACACCCTTTTCGTCGCGAATCTGCACCTCTCCTTCGGGTGAGTTAAAAAACTCTACGTTATTTAACCTTTGCATGGGTACCTTTGTATGGATAATCTTCTGGGAATAATGCGTCGCCGGGGAACCTATTTTCAGAGAATTTATATACACAGAATGCTATGTTATCCCTGTCTGACTTGTCAGGACGGGTGTGTCCGTGCGCCCATCGCCATATTGTTGTCCTGTCCTTTCCTGTCACAAGACGAATTTCTGCCCACAACTTACTTTTGCGAGTCTTCCCAAGTGTAGAAACATATTCTTGGAACGGCAACTTTACAGCGCGCTGATTTGCAGTATTCATATTCATATTATTTGTCCAGTATTGCCATGATCCGCTCAATGCAGGCGGCCTGCTCCTCGAGTAGTGCCGTCAAGCGGTCAGTCGATTGAATTACTTCGTTCATATTGCATCGTGCTTTAGTCACCATAGTACATTCCTCGGACACCATAGAAACCTGTCGGCACTTTCAGCAGTTCGGGGCGGTACTCCGTGGCCTTCGGCTGCTCCGTCGGGCGGTTCTCGATCTTCGCGGTCAGCATCGCCAACTTCTCGTTGCGCCAAGCCTTGCGCAGGCAATCCCCCAAACTCTTGCCCGGCTGTACCTTTTTAAGGTACCAGGCGTTCTTCATGATCTTCGATTTGTCGTAAGTTGCTTTCATCGCGTTGTCCGTTTTTATTACCTTCAAAAAGGTACAATCGTCAAATATTCAGTCCCCACGCTTGCGTTTTTCATCTTAAATCGTATATTTGTATCAGCTTTGTGGGTTTCACATTGCAAATATAGAATATAATTCTAAGAATTCGATGATTTTCTTAGAATATTTGCATAAATAATATTTATACGATTTTAAAATAATATTAAGCCTCTGATATCATGACCCTTAAAGAGAGAATCCAAGCGTATTGTCAGTATAAAGGGATTTCTGTTTCGCAATTTGAGAGACAGGCGGGGCTTTCAAATGGATATTTTAAAGAGGGGAGCAAAATGCCTCGCCCTGACAGAATCTCTAAAATTCTAAACAAATTTCCTGACATCAATAGAAACTGGCTCCTATACGAAGAAGAGCCCATGCTCAAAACTACCGACCAACCTGTCAGCCAAGGAGGCGAAGACGTCACGCCAACGAAAGCTGAACTAAATAACCCAAAAACTATGGAGAGATTCTTAGATTCACTACTCCGCCAAAACGAGGAGTTGATTCGGCAAAACGGGGCTTTAATTGACCTGTACCGAGAAGAGAGAGCGAAAAGCAAGGGCGATGTCGCCCAAAAAAAAGAGGCATAGCGGTATTCTAATTAGCCTTATGCCATCTTCATTAGAGCGGAAGCAATATGATAAAATAGAACCACCCAAAATAAGCTCCATATAATCGAGCTACACATTTAAAGGAGATTACGGTCTCCTTTAAAAATGACCGGGGCGCCCGCAGACCAAAACATAAAAACTTCGGATTATTTCAATAGCACAAACAAATTTTATACATGATGGATTACTACTTCGAAGAACCAGCTCCCATAAAATATGATTTGCTATTCGAGGAAGTAGCAAGATATGCAGTCAATAATGGAGGCATATCCACAACAGAAATTCAGCGAAAATTTGAAGTTGGATTTAATCGGGCTGGGCGCATTATGATGCAATTAGAGAGTGCTGGCATCGTTGGTCAACAACAGGGTATCAATCCTCGAAAAGTATATTTTGATAATATTACATCGTTAGAAAAATACCTTGCGGCAGGTGATTATCATCGAGCTTCCCTGTCTGCAGAAGAGCAGGAACGACAGAGGATATTGTTTCAACAAGAACAAGAAGAGCGTGAAAAAGCCGAGATCGCCGCGCGTATTAAAGAAAAATATCGCATACGTCAACTTGAAAAAATCGTACGGCAAGAATTGATCGACAGCGGAGAACTATTCGGTGATGAGCCAAAGCGGCCGCCAATTCCCAGGGAAATAGTAGATGCAGTATATAAGCGTGATGGTGGCCGATGCGTATACTGCGGATCCACACAAAACTTACAACTCGATCACATCATACCTTTTTCAAAAGGCGGGGCGACCACATTAGAGAACATGCAGTTGCTTTGCCAAAAATGCAATGTTGAAAAGTCGAATAAAATAGGATAACATAGTCATTTATGGATAATTATGTTAGTAATATATGGACAGCAATAAGTGCCATAGCCACAGCATTAATGGCAATAGCTACATTTGTTACTATATATTACAATGGAAAACGGTGGCGTAAAGAAGATAAAAGACGCGAATACGATGAAAGGCCTCGATTGGTTTACAGCATTTTTTGCCATGAAAACCTTTATTCGATAAAGATAATCAATGCCGGACTGCGAACTGCATACAGTATACAGTGGAGGATAAGTTCCGATTTCGATGATTTATTTTCGAATTATCAAGATATACAGTCAAACCTTCGTAGTAGTGACGTAAGCGGCAATATACATTTATGCCCCAACGAACACTTTTTAATACCGCTTTTCCCTATTAATCTTGTAGAATATTTGGCAAAAGACAAACCTACTAAAATTGAAAAACTATGTACCGTTGTCGATAGTGAAAAATATGATTCGATACAAAATGAGGCTTTGAATGGTACAATTCATTTACGAGGGCAATATAATCGTCAATATCCTATAGATGAAAATTTTGTTATTAAACAATATTTAAGATTAACCTAAGTATCTAAATCTGTCGAAACAGTGGATTGTTCTTTTTTTTGGGGACAATCCATTTTTTTTGCATTTTCTTCAATCTACCTCTTGTTATTAAAATGCCTGCTCCCACCTTTGCCCTGAGAGATTGTTTTTCATGGCAGAAGGGAAGCTGACGATAAAGCAGGAGAAGTTCTGCAACAAGTACCTCGAGTGCGGCAACGCATCCGAGGCGTATCGCTTTGCGTATGAGTGTTCGAAAATGAGCGATGAAACGGTATGGAAAAGATCGAGCGAGCTACTTCAAAACGGGGAGGTTACGGGGAGGGTAAAACAACTTCAAGCCCAATTAGCCGAAAAAGAACTTATCACCAAAGAGGAGCTAATCCGGCTTAATGTATCCATCATTAATGCCGACGTACTCGACTTTGTCGATGCCGACATGGTTGATATGAAAACCGAATATGGCGTACGGCAGGTTCCCTCAATTTCTTTCCAAGACCTAAAATCTCTTCCGCCTGAAAAACGGCGTTTAATCCAGTCCATAAAGATTGACCGTTCAGGTAGCCCCGTCGTGGAATTGATGGACAAAAGCAAGGCGATAGAAACCATCAACCGCATGCTCGGATACAATGCCCCGGAGAAAACTGCCAACACTGACACTAAAGGTAATGACCTTCCGCAGCCGACATTCAATACAGATCGTTTCTTTCAATTAATACAAATGAGCAGGAGCGATGACTGATTATTCCAGTGTAGGTAACTTCTTGTTGAAGGAAGGGTGTTTGGCATTTACGGCTGTAATGTTCGAGGCTGTGAACAAACAACCTTTTCGGATTGCGCCCCATCATCGAATAATATGCCATAAACTCGACCAAGTACTCCGTGGAGAACACCCGACTAATAGGCTCATGTTTAACATTCCTCCGCGACATTCTAAAACAGAGTTAGCCGTCGTGTCTTTCTCTGCGATAGGATTTGCCATCAATCCGCGTTCCGAGTTCATGCATCTTTCGAGTAGCGATCAACTCACTACCCGGAATGTTACGAACATACGGAGGATCATGGAGGATCCCAATTACCGCGCATTCTTCCCAAATGTCGAACTGTCCAACAATGCCAAAGGAAGTATATCCACCTCAAGCGGGGGTGTAATGTATGCGGCTCCCTTTATGGGTCAAATAACAGGGTTTGGATGCGGTAAACTGGGAGCACAAGAATTCAGCGGTGCAATGAGTATTGACGACCCGATGAAGGCTCAGGATAGCTACTCCAGTACTACCAAAGAGCGTATTGGCGAACTGTGGACTTCTACATTCAAGAACCGTCTTAATGACGTTCGTACCCCGGTCATTGTAACAGCTCAAAGGCTCGCTCCAGATGATTTTTGCGGATACTTATTGCAGCTTGAAGGCACGATAGAGGAAGGTGGAGAATGGGATGTTGTCAAATTCCCCGCAATCTTAGATGCAGGGCTACCTACCGAACGTGCACTTTGGGAGGATCGATTCGCGCTTGATAAATTAAAGCGATACCAAGAAGCGGATCCCTTCATATTTGAGACCCAGTACATGCAGAATCCCAAGCCTCTTGAGGGATTAATGTATCGTGAATTCCGAACATACGACGTTATCCCCTACTCCAAAGATTGCACGCATAAGAATTACACCGATACAGCAGATACGGGAAGCGACTATCTATGTTCGATATGTTACGACGAATTACCCGAGGGAAATTATGTGACCGATGTGCTCTACACAAAAAAGCCCATGGAGTATACCGAACCCAAGACGGCCGAAATGCTTGCAAGGAACAGGACGGAATGGGCTAATATTGAAAGCAATAACGGAGGGCGGGGCTTTGCGCGCAATGTAGAACGCATCCTTCGCCAGATGAACATTACCCACACAACGGTTAGTTGCTTTTCCCAGACCGATAATAAGCAGGTACGCATATTTACCAAGTCAGCAGACGTCAACAACATGACATTTTTCCCGACAAATTGGGATAAGAGATGGCCGGAATTCTATCAGGCCATTATGGGATATATGAAGGAAGGGGGCAATGCGCATGACGATGCCCCCGATGCGCTGACCGGATGCTTTGAAAAGCGCAGCACACCGATACAAGACGATGATTTAAGTGATATTAATATTTGGTAAACAATGAACTTTTTAGATCGCCTTTTTACATTTTTCCAAAATAAAACGCTCAATGCATTAGGTGTTGAGCGGGATTTAATGGAGCTTATCAAGGCAAAAGACATCAGTCAGGCGATGTCTTTGATGGAAGACCATGACGCGGAAGCAATGCAGGCAATATACGAGTACAATCCGAAACTTCACGCCATAATGAAGCGTCGAAATAAAACGAGAAAGGGACAGGAAGATTACCGCACGGAGAAATTGCCCCGCACTCGACAGCGTTATATAAATGAGGTAGAATTGTTCTTCCTGCTTGGAAATCCGATAAAATGGAAGGTATCCGACGAATCCGGTGATGCCGATGCATTTTCGGCTTACAAACAATTCCTTCGAGAAATACGATTCGACAGTAAGATGCGACAGGCTAAACGGCTGGCCGGAGCAGAAACCCAAAGTGCAAAGCTGTATCACATTTACAGGGACGAGGCAACGGGGCTTCCTTGGGTGAAAATAGTTGTGCTGTCGAAGTCTAACGGATATACCTTGCGCCCCATGTTCGACCAATATGGTAATATGTTGGCATTCGGGTGTGGGTATTATTTGAAGGAGGGCGCCGGAACAGTAGAGCATTTCGACATTCACACACCCACTTTTATATTCCGGGGAAGAAAAGCCAAAATAGGTTGGGATGTGACCCCAGTGCTTAATCCGACTGGTAAAATTAACATCATTTATTACAAGCAAAATACGGCATGGGATGGATTGCAGCCCCGAATTGATCGGGAAGAAAGTATTGACTCAAAAACCGCAGACACCAACAATTACTTTGCGGATCCAATGTACATTGCCACCGCAGCGGTTATCAAAAATCTTCCCACAGTTGATTCTCCAGGGAAAGGGATTAAGTTGTCAAGCAAAGATGATCGGTTTGAATACCTTAATCCACCTATGTCGTCTGAAACGAGGCAGCAGGAAAAGTCGGATTTAAAAGAATCTATACTTTTCGATACTTTCACTCCGGAGTTCACCCCAGAAAAAATGGTCGGATTGGGGACTTTGTCCGGTGAAGCCATTAAGCGCGCAATGGTTCTCGGATATATCAAGCGTGATAATCGAAAAGAGATATACGACGAACTCGTCGACCGGGAAAAGAACCTAATCTTGGCGATTATGATGAATGTAACTCATATCCATATGAGAGACAAACTCGCCACCCTCAAGATCGAGCATGAATTTTCGGAGCCCTTCAACGAAGACATTACTGCAAGGTGGCAATCCATAGGGAAAGCCTATGCAGATGGAGTGCTTTCACTTGAGGAATCTGTAAAATTAATGGGTGTTGCAGATAATTACCAAGAGGAAATCGAAAGAATTAGGCAAATGAAAGAAGCCTCTGCCACAAGCATCTACGAGGATGCAAAAACAAACCTTTCGACCAAAAAAGACGAGAATTCAAGTATCAATACCCCGACGGAATAAAACTTTTAGAACAATGACGGCTATTATACATCAATTTGATCCGCAAATTTATCCTCGGTTAATTTGGGTGGTAATAGGTGAAAAAAGCGCATCTGCAATAAGCGATAGGTTTGAAAATATAACAGATATGGACGACACATCTGCGGCGGATACGCAGAGTACATACGACATCACAAATAAAAGGGGTGGAGTTCTTATCAGGTTCGCCACAAAGGCGAACGCTCAAAATATCCAGTACGTTTGCCACGAATCTACACATGCGGCTATGGAGATATTCGATTATATCGGTGGACGCATTGATTGCAGTAACCAAGAGCCATTCTGTTATTTGGTCGGCTGGATATCTGAATGCATAAAAGAGGCTTTGAATTACCGTACAAAAAAAAGTATAAATTTCCATCCTGCCCATTGTTATTAAAATGCCCGTCGAAATCTTTGCAACAGAGATTAATTAAAATAATATGAAAGAAAAACTTTTAGCACTGCTCCAAACCAAATTTACGGGGGTGGACAATGCGATCCTCGACCGAATCGCAACGAAAAAGTCGGAGAATGTAACGGACGAAGCACAATTACCTACCATAGCAGAGGGGATTGGCTTTCAGGACGTGTTAACCAGCTACGGCGACTACCGTGCAGGGGATGCGCAGCAGACCGCAGTCAAGAACTACGAGAAGCGGCATAACCTCAAAGACGGGAAGCCTATCGAGCAACCTGCCACAGGGGAGCGGCAGGCGAATACTCCTCCCAGTAGCGAAGAGCCCGAATGGTTCAAAGTCTACAAACGCCAGCAGGAAGAGCGTGAAAATGCTGTAAAAGCAAAGTACGATGCCTTGGAAGCAGCGCGTGTAAAGGCCGAACGGGACACACTTCTTCGCTCAGCAGCCAAAGCGGCAAACGTCAATGAATCAGCGTTAGACGACATCCTCGCGCTCGCTTCTGCGATGAACGAGGAAAAGCCGGACGAAACGAAGATCAAAGAAAAGTTCGCGGCTATACAAACGCGATTCGTTGCCGCAGGGCTTGAGGGGCAGGAAACGGCATTCCCCCTCTCCACATCTGAGGCTCAAAGCAAAGAAGAGGCCAAAATGTGGGCTGAAAATCTGCCGGATGCAAAATAAAAACAATAACAAACATGGCTATTAAATTCGAAAAGACACAAGTTAAGGGCGGGTTCCCGGTATTCTGGCGCGGAGAGCGCGAAGTGCTGCCAGGTGATTTCGCCGTGAAGGGCACCTATCCGGAAGGCACGATACTCAAAGAGGGAACGCCTATCAAACTCGATTTCGAGAACATGGAGTGCACCATCTGCAAATCGGCACGAATCGTAGAGGGCGGTACCACAACCAAACCGCGTGTCATCAAGGGCTCTATGTTCCAGATCAACGATGCCGTCAAAGTAGGCGCTTCCTCCGGCACCATCAAGAGCATTAGCACCGCCAACGAATCATACGACGAAATCACATTAAGCGCAGCAATGACAGAAGCAGTAGCAGGCGCTGATCTGCTCGGAGGGGATGAAATTCCGGACGCCGTCATCGAAACGACAAAGGAATACACCAAGGCCAATGGATTTCCGACTGTCTCGGCAGCTTATGGGGCGCGAATCCTCAAGGATGTAGCATACCCCGTCCCCGAGACTTGGCTGCAAGGCTACAGTATGAAAAACAACCCTGAAATCAAGTACATCAGACAGTAAAAGACAGGTAAACAATGAGCGAAGTATATTATTCTTCTATTTTCAGCGAGCTGACCAAGCAGGTGCAAGCTCGCATCGACGCAGCATCTGAACTGCGCAAGCGCTTGTTCGACCAAAATGTCTACGAGCGTTTTTTGGAGTGGGATACTCCCACGGTAGGGTTCAATTTCGAAGAGATCATCGGATCGTATAATCTGAGCGTAGCTGCCGCCACCTTGGATTCGAAAGGCAAGGAACCCATTATGGGAACTGAAGGCCTGGCTACAATAGCCAAGAAAGTCCTCATTCACCAAATGACCCTACCGATGCCCATTGAAGACTATCGGAAGGTACTTCAGCTGCTGGATTCACGCATGATCTCAGATCAGGCAAAGAAACAGCAGCTCGTAAACCTCATGTGGGGCGGCGTTGAACGGGTCGTGGAATCCGTACAGGCCAAAATAGACATCATCTTCCTGGGTGCCCTCTCGAACAAAGGGGTATTTTCATTCACTCAGGAAAACAACCCCGAAGGAGGTGTGCGAGGCAATATCGACTATGGCATGCCGCAAGAAAACATCGCCACAGCAGATACACAGTGGACGGAGGGCAACATCGACACGGTCGATGTATTCGAGGATATCCAAGGCGTTGTCGATGCAGCTCAGGAGAAGGTGACCTTCGACCGCATCCTTCTGGATCAAAAGCGGCTTTCGTACATCCTGCGCAGCAAGAAGATGAAGCAGGTTATTTTCGGCACGGACAAATCATCGTCGCCACTTCTGCTGGCCAACCTAAACGAGTTTATGCGATCGAACGGGTTGCCCGTATTCGAGGTGATCCGACGGATGACGCGCATTCAGGACAATGGCAAGATCCGCGAATACAAACCGTGGAATGACAAGAGCCTCGTATTCGTGCCGGAGGGTCGTCTCGGCGTCATCAAAAACGCTTACGCGGATAACGAACTTCGCCCCGAGCCGGGAGTTGCCTACTCCAACTACGGACGCATCCGCATCTCGCAGTGGGGCAAAGGCGAGACGGACAACTCGAACGGCGTGGAGTTTACGAAAGCACAATCTATTTCGCTGCCCGTCATTACCGAGATCAACGGTATTTACTCGCTGAGTGTAGAATCGTAGAAGTGCATGACGGTAGCAGAATGCATACATCAGGAGTTCAGCATGGTCGGAACCATCTCCGACTATGGTGTTCGCCGCTTCGCCAGGGAATGGGGATACGATCCCAACTCCCTGGCGGGTAGCGACCATCAGCAACAACTAATCGCCAAGCGCGTATCTGAGTTCATCGACAGCCTGATAATGCACCCTCTGTCGGTAAGCGAAAACGGGCATTCGGCGTCCTGGTCTGAAAGCGCCATGAAGCAACGGGCACAACTGATGCTTCGGCAATATGGCATCACGCCCGGCGAAGAATTGAGCAGCTCTATTGGCCTGTCCTCGATAAAGGATGCTTCGAACTTGTGGTAATATGTATTTCGCGCCCCACATACTCTATTTGAGGATCGATCCTCCCAAACAATACGACGAACTGGGACGTCCGATAGCTATGTCCGAAAATGATGCATGGCAGGAAATAGGTGATTGTCGTTGCGACGACGACACAACCGTCCGCCTTGTATCAGAGAACGGGGAGGTGCGCCAATCGAAATACCACATCGTCTACGAAGGGAGAGGAGTACCCAAAGGAGGTTACGTGAAATGCATTGACAAGGCGACCGGCACAGTACGGGGCGAAGGCTCTGTGGCAATAGCCAAGGTAAACAACTATTTCAACGCTTCAGACCTTTGGATATGATTACAACGGGAGACGCGCGCAACATACTGTTCTCGGCGTGTAAGGGGGTTGGGATAAAGGACATGCACACTTCATGGGCTATCCCCGAGGGGAAAGTCAATAGAGAGCGTATCGTCGTCATCACACCACCCGAGCAGACGTCGGACACGTATTGGGAAAATTGCTTTGTTGCTGTAAACCTGTGCGTCCCCGACATCAAGGGAGAAGCGAACCTAAAACGGCTGGACGAACTCGAACGGGCAGCCAAGGCGAGATTCAAAGAATGGACATACGGTACTTATGACGGATCCGCATACAGGTACAGGTATGAGAATATCGGCCGCGAAGAAGATGTGAACCTCGGATGCCACTATATCTACATCAGAGTACTATTCAGAGTATTAAACATTAAAAACAACTAAAACAATGGCAAAAGTAATAGCAGTAGGAATCAAGAAGCTGTATTATGCAGACCCCGCGAAGGTCACAGGAGATCTTACGGGTACCCTTCTGGCAACCATCATTAAAGATGTCAGCACGAAACAGGTGGAGAACATCCACCAAGACACATGGAGCATCGAAGAGGAGGAGCCGTCTACGACGGAGTACAGGAATCAACTCACCAATGGCGTATATCGCCAAGACACCGAAATGGGTAACATTCAGATGTCGTTTACCATCGGGCAATACGACTATGAAACCAAGGCGGCTTTCATGGGCGGCACGGGGTCGGAGACGTCATGGAAACGTGCGAGAGGCGTCACGCGCATTGAAAAATGCATGATCGCCCTGACGGAAGACAACCAGTATTGCGTCTTTCCGAAGGCCTCGGTTATCGCCCGTAACACCAATAATGAGGGAGCCGTAGGTATCGGTGTAGCAGCTGCTGCCCTGGAACCAGACAACACGGCGGTCTCGTCGGAATATTGGTTCGATTCTTCGGAGGTGGACGTCGAATAAGAACCTCCAAGCCATCAGCAGTCCAGGGGTGGGAGGCGTGTGCCCCTCACCCCTATTTCTTAAAATCAATCTTATGAAATTGGAGTTTATCAGTATCCGCATCGCATCGAAGGGATACACTGTATACAAGATGTCCCCCATGACGGCAACGCGCATCATGACGGCGCGGGATGTCAACAAAGATCCGGACGAGAGTAAGGCATGTATATCGGCGATGGCGCATAGTATAGCCTTGGCGGTTGTCGGCAGCCGCAACATATTCGCGGGTGTCAGGGTGTGGTTTTTACGCCGCAGATTCATGAAGCGGGGCACATTCAACGAGTTGTTCGACTGTTACCAGAAAATACTGCTGATGATACCCCTTGAGGATATTGCCTCGGTTGCAGCCGTAATGGAGGGATTGTCCGCAACAATATCCAAAGACCATGAGTAAATCGGCGGATATTGTCGCCAGGTCATTGCTGAATACGCATCATGTGTCGGTAAAGCTCGGGGTGCTGAAATTCCGGGTATACCAGCCGTTCGTGAAGGATTTGGCAAGGGCATTCGCCGGAGGGAAAATAGACGTTTCGATCTCCGGAAGGCAAAAATATTCCATGGAAACAATATCCAAGCTGCTTTTTCGGCGCTCATGGTGCCAAAAACTATTCCTGTGGTACGCCAAGCGGTATGCCACCTGTGAAGAGATTTCCGCCGCGACCATGAAAATAGCCGACATCGTATCGGGCAAAGACTTGTTCGATTCGGTGAAGATCGACAAAACACGCCGGAAAACAGTGTCTGAAACCGTCGGGAATAATACGATAACGGGCATTATTGCAACGATGATGGATCAATTGAACATCTCCTACAACGAAGCCTTCCAAGGCATAAACTACCCTACCATGCTACTCATGATGACCGACAAGGTGCGCACGCTCGTAGGGGACGAGGAAAAAATAGTGCGGGGATCGGGCGCCGATATGGCCCGGAGAAGAAACAATAAGAAAAGAGGCAATAAAGAGCAGCAATGAGCGCATTATCATTCAAAATAAACGCGGAAACCGATAAACTCAAGAGTTTTATTACCATGCTTGAGTGGTTGCGGCAGGTACTGGCCGAAATCCCGGACAGTACAAAGGAATTCGACGTCATAAACCGTAAAATTGGCGAGATGGAGGCGCGTGTCGAGCAGACAATGCGCAAGATCGCCCAGATGGAGCAGCAGGCAATGGATGCGGCGTCCAAGGCTGCCGCATCGGCCACGACCGGAACTGCTGGCGACGGTTCTACGGCAGGAACAGCGGCTACCCAGGCCGAAACTGCGGCATACCATGACCTGCTTAGTGAGCTAAAAGCCGCTAACGACGAAAAAACAAAGGCAATAGCCCAAATTAGACTGTATTCAAATGAGATCGCACGATTAAAAGCGGATGTAACCGCGCTCAATAAGGAAGAGCAGCAGAACGGGCAATTGTCTGCAAAGAAAAGGGCGCAAGTATTGGACGCTGCCGTATCTATCGAGGAATACAAGCAGGAAATATCCCAATTGAGGCGGGAGCTTGCCAACCAAATCAAATTGGAGCAGACTGCCATCGGCTCAATCAACGAAATGTCCCAGGCACTTACCCGTATGCGTGCGGTGTATAAAAATATGAGCGCCGCGGATCGTGAGGGGGCGCAAGGGCAAACGATGCTTAAAAACATCGAATCGCTCGACACGAAGATCAAAGAACTGGATGCATCAATGGGCGTCCATACTCGCAATGTAGGTAATTATGCCTCGGGATTCAATATGCTGGGATTCCAGATTCAGCAAGTTGCCCGCGAGTTGCCATCGCTGGCATATGGCCCGCAAATATTCTTTGCCGCCATATCCAACAACCTGCCGATGCTGGCCGATGAAATAGCACGGGCGAAGAAATCGGTTGATGAATTGAAGAAAGCCGGGCAAACCTTCACGCCCGTATGGAAACAGATAGCATCGTCGATCTTCTCCTGGCAAACCCTGCTTGTGGCCGGCGTAACCGTGCTTACCCTTTACGGCAAGGAGATAACCAACTGGGTAGCGTCGCTGTTCAAAGGTAAAACGACGATAGACGCCTCTGCCGCTGCACTCGAACGCTTTAATTCCGCTATGGCTCAAGGTTCGGTGTCGGCTCAATCCGAATTAACCAAATTGAATCTGCTGTATAGGGCTGCGACAGACCTTTCCAAGCCCTATGAAGAAAGAGCCGAAGCGGTCAAAAAACTGCAAGACATATACCCCGCTTACTTCGGCAATATGGCTGCGGAACAGGTTATGGTCGGGAATGCTGTCGGTGCTTATGAAAACCTGCGCGACGCAATTATCGAGGTCGCAGAGGCGAAGGCTGCCCAAGAACTTATTACAGAGGACAAAAAGAGTATAGCACGCATCAAAAAAACAGGGAATGCCTATACCAATTATTCTAATGCACTGAAAGAGTACAGAAAAGAATATGATAAGGCAATACAGACATACATGGATTTGGGTCAGGGTGGCCAAAGCGCTATTTGGGGTGCTAAAACTTTTGCAGAGGCTAAAACAAACATAACCCAATTCCGGAAAGAATTTATTAGCGCACTATCGAAGCTTGGTGAGGAAGGGAATACTATATGGAAGCACATTAATGAAGATTATGAAGGTGATGTAGATGCATTTATCACGGCAATAAATGTCGGCATCGAAAAATTGACCCCCGCAGCAGAAAAATTATACACGACCCTAACGCCGGATGAACTTAACGCAAAGGCGGAAAAAGCCCGCCAAGAGGCAAAAAGCGCAGCAAAAAAAGCCGCATCCGATCAAGAGCGCAATCTAAAGGAGCTCACCAAGCAATTGCAAAAGCTCCGGGATGATGCATTGCAGGCGGAGGTAGATTCCATGAAGGACGGCACGGCCAAGAAACTCGCTCAAATTGACCTCGACTATCAGAAACGTGCCCGAGCCATACAAGAAGCCGAAAAAAAGCTGCTTGAGTTACAAGAAAAGGAAATTGATGCCCAGTATAAAACAGACACTTCGTCTGAACGATTCCTTGCAGGACAGCAGATGATTGCGCAGTACAAAGGGAATGTAAATCATTTGGCGCGCCCACTTGTTGAAGCGGCGGAATTGGTAAAAAAAGGCTGGGAAGATGCCGGAGAGGGTATTGCCACCGTTTTCAGCAGCCAATATGGTATTATGGATGCCAAGGGAAAGGTGACTGAGATTTTAGTCACCCCAATCCTGCCTAATGGGGACATTTTGTCTCCACAGGAATTGGAAGATTATATATATACTCAACTCGAAGGAGCACAAAACATTCTTGCCGCAGACACCAAAGGTTTAGTTATCGCCACCAATGTAGCTGCCGATGGGTCTGCTGGCGAAAAATATCACGAACTTCAAGAGGTATATTATGCTGACAATATCAAAGCGGCTGAAGGTGTTAGAATATACACGGAAGCCTTGAAAGAGGCAAATGAAGAACAGCGGAATAAAGAACGTGGAACCGCTTTATTGGTGGGGCAAATTGGTCATGCCGAACTTTCAGCGCAATTCGACGAAGAAATTCAATCTTGGGATGAATATCTGCAAAAATATGGAACCTTCCGGGAAAAACTGCAAGCTACAAAAGACATTTACGACCGTAAAATCGAAAAGGCTGGTAGCATTGGAGAACGGAAGGCACTTGAAGCCGAGCGAGATGCAGCAGTAGCAGAAATTGAAGTACAAGCCGGGCAATGGGTACGAGAATTGACAGGCAAGACCATGGATGAATTATCCGCCCTGAAAGCAGAGCTGGAGGCATCGCTACAAGCACTGGAATCCGAATATAATGCCCTCGATTCATCAGATAGTGCCCAAGGACAGAAATTGCGCGGTGAGATCAATCAGACGCAAGCAAAAATTAATGCAGTAGATAAAGCTGCTTCGAGTACAAAATTAGCCCCCAAAGATAATGCGATCAAGAAATGGCAGCGATTAGAGAGGACACTCGGTGATATTGCAGATGGATTCGAGGGTATTGGTGATGCCGTTGGGGGCACTACCGGCGAAGTCATTAGTGCGGCGGGCGAAATTGCAACTAATGCAGCCAGTATGATTAGCAGCATTGTTACTCTTACTGAATCGTCGGCGGCAGCTATTACAACGACATCAACAACCGCCACCAGTGCGATCAAAGCTGTTGAGCGAGCATCCGTTATTCTTGCTATCATTCAAGCGGTATTGACAATAGCAACTAAAATAGCCAGCCTATTTAATAATGATGATGAAAAACAAGCGGAAATAGACCGACTGCAAGGTAGAATTGAGCAACTGCAATGGGAATTGGATAATGCCAATGCAATTCGGCTCCAAGAAAATTCTTTTAATGCTATTCAGAAGGTAAAAGACGCTTATAATGATGCGACGAAAGCGATATTGAGCGCATACGGAAAACTAAGCCCCTTCGGGGAAGCCATCGTTAAGCGAATCAACGCGGCTAAAATAGAAGAAAAGGCAATCAAAAGTATAGCAGATGCCTATTCAAACCTTAAATATACAGACAGCAATCTTCTGGGGGAAAATAAGTTTAGTAATACCCGAGATAAACTTAACAATCTTGCAGAACAGCAGTTGTTGCTTCAAAAGCAGATTAATGCAGAGAAAGGCAAGAAAAAAACGGACAAATCAAAGATAAAAGAATGGGAACGTCAAATTCAAGAACTTGGAGAAGAAGCTGCTGAAGTAATAAATGAGGTTGTAGAAACTATTATCGGCGGCACGGCAGAAGATATTGCAAAAGAACTTGGCGATGCCTTCATAGAAGCGTTTTTAGAAGGTGAGGACGCCGCTAAGGCCTGGGGTGAAAAGGTAGACGAAATTGTTGCTGACATCATGAAACAAATGTTAGTCAGCAAATTTGTTGAAGAACGTATCGGAGATATTTTTGACCAGTATAAATCCAAATGGTTCAAGGATGGAGTTTTTGTCGGGATTGACGGTGTGATTGATTCCATGGGAAACTTTGCCGACGATCTCAACAAAGTTGGAGAGGAATTTCAAGCTATTTGGGACAGCCTTCCCGCTGAAACAAAAGAATTACTTGGGAATGCTGGCGCAGCTCGTCAGGAAGCCACGGAAAGAGGCTTTCAAACAATGTCGCAAGATACGGGTGATGAATTAAACGGTCGTTTCACCGACATTCAAGGCAAAATAACCGACATCCGCGGCTATGTAATGGCGCAGACGCAATCAATAATTGGTCTTTTGACATCTATGGCCAATATTGAAACAGCCATGTACGCAAGCGTACAGGTAAATAATGAGCTGCTCCGATATGCTGTGATGACCTACATGGAAATTGTGGAAATAAACGGCAATACAGCAGCCATGAGAGTTGCCTTACAAGGCATCCAAGAAGATATTGCGGCGATTAAACGTAACACGAGTGAATTGTAACCATGAAGATTGAAAAAGACATATCAGACCTAAGCAAGTTCATCGACGGCATTCAAGGTGAGGTCGTGGATTTCATGGATGAGAAGGCGCGAGAGGCCGTAAAACTCCAACAGGTCGAAGCCAATTATCGGAACCATACATGGAATCTTCGCAGTTCCCTCGGATATGTTGTAACCTACGACGGCAAGGAGAAGCGGCGGTACATAAGCGGAATGAATTACGGTGATGAAGCTGCTGAGGCGATCAAAAAGTGGCTCGATGAAGTCAACAAGTCGGGAACCAGCATTGTATTTGCCGATGGCATGTTTTACGCTTCTTTCGTCAGCTCAAAAGGCTACGATGTCCTGGACACCGCACAATCTTATTTAGTCAAAGCATTAAACGGAAGAGAATGAAAAGGGATTTACTCATAAACGGCTACGATGCCTATGCAATGGGTATCGCAATGGGATCGGGTTTCATTGCAAGTCTAAGAGCACCGGCAAGCCTCAAAGATTTTGTAGAGAATGACGACCCAAAAAAGGACGGCAAGCAGGTAATTTACCCCGAAGAACCGAAAGTTGCCGCCCGCGATCTGACGCTGACATTCGTGATCTTCGGCGATACGCTCACAGAGCACACGTTGAACTACAACAGTTTTATAGAACTACTAAAAAGAGGCAAAATGGACATCAGCGTACCTTTAATATCTGCGGATATTTACCACTTGACTTACATAGGTAATTCCGGCAGCTACATGATGTCCGCAGACCTTACCACCTCACAACTGACAGTAAAATTCAATGAACCCAACCCAGCAAACAGGGTCGCAAAAACAGAAAATATATGACAACCCAACACAATAAGAGTGTAGATGCCATACGGGCGATGGCACTACAAACGGGCGCTTGTAAAAAGATAAACCGCGTCCAAGACTTCCCCGAGCTAATCAAACTGATGTTTACCCCACAAGGGATCGAGTTCTGCCAGGATCACAACTTCCCCGCAGTCGAAGTGTTCAGGGAAAACCGAAGCAATCTTCAAGGATTGGAAGTATATGTCGACGCTGGCGACATCACGCTAAAGGGCAAAGAATATGTATGCCTGGTCGGTGATACGAAGGCCACTATCGAGGCTTCCGGGGCTAAATTCACACATACAATCATATTGATGCACGGCGCACGAGCCCAGATCAATGCAAAAGACTATGCCGTGCTGAATATCGTAAATATCAGCGGGGAGTATTCGGTAAATAAGGATGGAACTGTCGTTGTATTGTAAAATTTAAGGGGTTGCTAACAATATTGCAAGCATCCCCTTAAATATTTTACCAACTCTTTTCTACATCACTTTGACTGGCTGCATACTTAATTAAATACGAAGTTCTTCCTTGAGTAACTCGGACATAATATTTGTTTGGTCGAACATACCAGATATCCCCACCCGTACTTAAAAGTTTGCATCGGTCCATTAATGAACTGTTTATTTCTATCATTTTATTCGTATAAGTACCAATCTCTTCTGTTACCGCCAATATGCGTTTTAGAGTACGTGAGTATGCGTAGGTAATATAATAAATCCCATTCCCTGGTTGATACTTAATTAATGAAACATCGCTATCTATATTAGATGTATCCATACTAATTGGCTCTTCTTTGTGATAGCTGGAAATATCATTTATATTTGTAGCTTGTTCAAAATTCAGATACGGATCTATTACATAATTATTTACAGACTCAACATTTACAGTACAAGATGTGGATGCTCCCTTATAATTAATTGTTAATTGAGTCGTTCCAACATGAAGCGCAGATACCCTGCGTCCATAGCTTTGTACTACGAAGTCGTCTTCGGATTTAATATCGCAATCCGAAATATCAATATCAGTATTCACCAATTCTAATTGCACCTCTTCATTAACAATTAGATTATAATTTGTTTCTTTTAGTTCTAATTTAGGGGTAGAATCGTCGCCTTTGCTGCAACTAAAAAGCGACATTGCAGCAACAAATACAAATAGAATAGGTATTCTTTTCATATCAATAAAAATATTATTGGGTTAGTAACCCAAATTTACAATTTCACATTGGAATATCCAAAAAAAGCGAGGAGTGATTTTAGCCATCTCTTGTCTTTTACATATCATCAGTCAAAGATTAATAGAAGGCTTATCATAATATGAAAAATCCTCTACACTTCCTGTTGATAGTTCTATATAATTATTAATCATAAAGTCATGAAGATCGCGCACAGAACCATACAGTATCACCTTATCATTACATAGGCTCTTGCATACCGAAGTCCCGTACGACATTGCCTTGATTATTATATCTTTATATTCTGGCGCTTTCAATATTGACTCTTGAGCATGTCTATATCCATGAACTGCACCCATTATACAGAGACGATACAAGGCGTGGTCTTCCATAAATTTATAATTATCAAGTCTTTGAGTGTTTGTATAATTATAGAGCAACTCTTTATTTGCAGGATACCACCCATATCTGGCAGCTTCATCTAATGCACGTATTGCGTTATCACTCTCATCATCATTGAATTGCTTTTCGGATAACATCATCAAGCCAACACAATAATTTTTCAAATTCTTTGCATTAATTAAGCATTCTTTATCCGGAACAGACAAAAATGGGGAACAAAATTCTTCTACTTGATAATATATTTTATCTAGTTCATTACTAATTTCATCTTTATTGTCAATGGGTTGTAAGATTTTTTTAGCTCTATTTATTTGAGTATACATATCAGTCGTATATTCTATTATTTCTGCATGAGATTGTAAGAATACCACTACAAGTTGGTACCCTTCATACTGCCTTTTAATAGCCCTCAATATACATTCATTATACCTTTTTTCCGCAGACGACAAAAATTCAGATAAACATATACCATGATTTAACAAGCTATTATTATCATCTTTTACATCAATAGATGATAGAATATTTTTAATCTCATCGAATTCGTAATATACAGTTTCCGCAAAAAAAGCATAATCCATTACAATAAAAGAATGCATCACTTTTTGTGCAATATGATGTGTCATATTTAAATAAGAATCGACCGGATATGCAGATGCATTCATTATATAATGCGCATCCTCGTCGCCTTCTTGCTCCTCATCTAGATACAACTCTCCCTCGTCATAATTTTCAATTTCATTTTCACACGGACGAGTGTTTTTTTTCTTAATCTTAAAAAGAATAATAACAATTATTATAATTAGGATAATGACTAAGAGAAGCATTGTATTTTCGCATTTTAATAGGTATTCCAAATTTACAATTCTCTATTGAAATATCCAAGAAAAAAGGCGAGGAATGGTAAAAACCACTCGTCGCCTTTGTGTTTATAGGCTTGTAGTACCTTTATTCTCCCTCTTTTATACATTCGACGGCTACCCCAATTTGTCGCATACTATTAGCGCATTTATTCGCGGTATCCGTAAATTCTTTTAATGCCTTTATTGTATTAAATACATATATCTGGCCTTTATCGCGAACGAAGGCAACAAAGTCTTCTTTCTCCGCAAATAGTTCAACAACATCTACCCCGAGAGCGTCGGCAACTTTTTCAAGCGTACCGATTGTCGTATTTCCTGCAATAGCCTTTGCAAGCCCAACGGCCGTTATTCCAATTTTTTCTGCTAATTCTTTTTGAGTTATGCCTTTATCTCGGCAAATCTCTTTGATCCTAAATTTTGCCATAAACAATAAGTTTAATTTCCACACCAGTTGCAAAGATAGAATAATTTGCCATAAAATTATATAAACCAGATAAAAAATAATAATAAGTGTAATTTTCATACTTAAACATTTGGCAAATATTATAATTATTGTTATGTTTGCATTGAGAATAAAAAACAATAACTATAATAAATCATGAAAGCAACCTACAACAAAACGAAGATCATGCGCAATGCTTGGTATCTGAAAAAGGTGCAGCCGTCTATGTCGTTCTCAGCCAGCCTCAAGAAGGCTTGGCGCAACGAGAAGTTGGCGATGATGACAAGGCGTGTCGAGAACCGACCGATGGAGCAGCCGAAGGCCGCCGAATACCGCCCGCAGCTACTGGCAGTTCCTGCGGACTACTACGGAAACAGCAGAACGTACTACGGCGACTAACTCAAATAAAATACGACCATGAACGACATAATTGAATCAGCGGATCGTCTTGCAACCTTACTCGCAGAGCAAAACGCTTGTATAGAACGCATATTGGCAATACTGGACAAATAATCACAATTTAAATATCAATGCCTATGAAAACACCATCACTTCCGGGGACACCCGACTATCAACAACTCTACAACGAGGCCATGCAGTACAAGAAGGCTTATTTTGACCTTCTCGACCGTTACTGCGATATGGTTGACAAACACATCGCGGAAACTGACCGTGAGATCGCAGCATTTACTTCCACCTCACTCAAACGCCCTGTCGACCCCTTCATCCTTATGAAAATGGGCGGCAACTCTGATGTCGCACAATGTAAATAGCCGAGCCATGAAGAAAAAGAATTCAGAACCCGACTACAAAGCATTGTATGCACATGCTATGTTGCGGCTTAACGATTCCATGCGTGAAACGCTCCAACTGCGAAAGTACATCCACGCTCTTGAAACGGATGCGCTGAATGCTTATTTAAACAAGTCCAAGTATTTCCAATCGGCAACAACCAAATACTGTTAGTCATGAACAATCTGCAAATATTCAATAACGAGAGGTTCGGGCGCGTACGTATTATTATGTCCGACGAAAATAAGCCTATGTTTCTTGCGAATGATGTAGCGAGATCATTAGGATATATAGAATATCAAAAGGCAATACGCACCCATTGCAAAGGGGTGTCCGAAATGGACACCCCTACCGATGGCGGCATTCAAAGGGTGAAATACATCCCCGAATCCGACGTTTACCGTCTTGTCATGCGGTCGAAGCTCCCGCAGGCCGAACAGTTCCAGGACTGGGTATGCGATGAAGTTCTCCCCGCGATCCGCAAGACTGGCGGATATATGTCAGCCAAAGAGACGGATACGCCCGAAATGATAATGGCACGTGCCGTGCTGGTAGCCAATGACACTATAGCCCGCCAGAAGCAACAGTTGGAGCAGGCACACAAGCAGGTCGCAGCGCTCGCCCCGAAAGCCGAACTAATGGATAAAGTACTGGACACAGACCAGAAGATCGACGTCGGGCAGGCGGCAAAGATTTTGAACCTTCCCTTCGGCCGCAACACGCTCTTTCAACGGCTCCGTGAACGCGGCATATTCTTCTGCAATCGCAATGAGCCTAAGCAAGAGTATATTAACCGTGGTTATTTCGAGTTAAAGGAGAAGTTAATAGATCGCAACAACCACGAATCGTTCACGGTTATAAAAGTCCTCGTGACGCAGAAAGGGTTGGATTTCCTCGCAAGACAATTCGAAGTAGTCCAAACGCCAAAGAAGATGGCACCGATAAAGTAACCCCCGTATACCACTATTTCCACACCACGTTGGGGGCGCCTCGCAGAAATGCGGGGCGTTTTTATTCCCTTCCTTCCAACCTCACTACAAAGTGTAGTTAACTACATCCTAACGGTGTAGTGTAGGAGGGTAAAAAAGTCAGAGAAAAATTTGCATTTTGCTAATACGTGCATTATATTTGCAGCACGAATAAGATATAGACGTACGGGTCTATCCGTATAATGTGTAAATGAAAACAACTGTATAGAGCCCTAAATAGTTATTTTAGGGCTCAATTTTTTTAGCTACTAACTACACTAAATTTATGGCTGCAAATAAATTTTTCCAGCAAGAGCTTTTTAAATTCTCCATTTTCCCAAAATATCAAAGTTGCATTGATGATTTGGCTACAAATCTTGCCGACCCAGAGGAGTGGGACTTTTCAGATGACAAGAGAAAAAGTCACTCTATACTGAAAAATTATTTAGAACACATCTTCCGAAAATTGAGAGCAGAAAACAAAATCTGCTTTACAGCCAATAACGAGTATTGCTGCTTCAATACTGGGCTTGTCACTAAAAACCTGGAAGAAATATTTGCCTTCTTCTTCAAAAATAAAAATCAAGGTGAAGGAGTTCCGCCCTATGTTTTTAAATGTTTTTGCAAAAAAAGCGATGGTGCATTATTGCGAACATTTAAATCATCTTTGCCCAAGATAGCAGATTTTTTTCAAAAACCCGAAGACTTACTTTTTAATCCCAACTGCGAACTTATTCCCGATATAGATCATATCATCCAAGATAACCTAAGTCGTTTCCCAGCTGCTATGCAAGGGAGTGGTGATGCTGAAATTCGTCGCCGGTTGGAAGGGGCTATTGATGAAGCTCGTAAAAAAGTGAGAACGAACTATAAAACTGCGGTGCCCCAATTCTATGGCAATAGGATTCAACTATTGTTGCCACTATGTTTAACTCCCAACTCCCCCAATCCTGATTTAGCATTGGTTGTACATAAAATTGAAAATAACACATATACCGCACGCACATGTCTGACGCTTAAAATGGCTTATAATAATGCCCGATTAATTGTTAAGCCTCAGAGCACATGGTTAAAACCGTAAAATCATACGTAATTTAATACTGCCATTGTATTATGACTAAAGTAGGGAGAAATCCCTGCTTTTTTATTGATATTTTTACAGCTCCCCATTGTTATTAAAATGCACAGTCACACATTTGCACAGAGGCTTGAGGAATCGCCGAGCCCTTGATGCAAATGATTATTTACTCTCCGACAGGAACAGAAATATTGGACGCGCCAGTCACCAAAGAGGCTATCATCAAATATGTCCTCATGGGAGACTACTATATCGAGCTGCCCTTTAATCTCCTTGAACCAACGACATTTGCTCGTGGTTCCTACATCACATATAAAGGCCGCAAGTTCGAGATTATGTCCACGGTGCGCCCGGAGTTCGACAACAAGACCGGCGGCTATAAATACACTCTCAAATTCGAGGCTCAGCAAAACCACATGAAGCGTTTCGTATGCTTCTGGCTGGGTGGGGACAATCCCGAAGCCGTATTTCACAACACCACAGACCTCGAATCTTTCGCGGCGTTGATCGTCGCCAACATGAACAAGCAGCTCGGAGGCGAAAACTGGCAGGTAGGCACGATCACCGTTGACAATCCTAAAGCTACGAAGCTTGTATCGTTCAATGGCGATAAGTGCTGGGACATCCTCAATACGATTGCCGAAACCTTTGAGACGGAATGGTGGACAGAGGAAAACGGCGACCTCGTATCGTTATGCTTTGGCAAACTGGACTTCGGATCCCCCGAAGAGTTCAGACAGGGGAATGTAGTGAAAAACATTCCCGCAAAGAAAGGGGATGATTCGAGCTACGGCACCCGGTTCTACGTCTTTGGCTCTACTCGCAATCTTACAAGCGACTATGGGCAAGCTCCGCAAGGAGGTGAAACGAATCATGTATCTGAAATTCGGCTTCGCCTGCCGGACGGACAGCGGTATATCGACGCAATACCTGGTCTTTCGGGAAGCGACATTGTGGAGCAGGTCGTGTTCTTCGATGACATATACCCCAAGAATACGGAGACTGTCACCAGCATTGAGACCGTAGACCGGGAGATCATCGAAGGGCAAACGGATAAGGCGTATGTCATGTACTGCAAAGACACGCCGTTCCGGCCTTCGGACATGATTAAAGGCGAAACCCTAGGTGCTACCTTCACGAGCGGCAGTCTTATGGGGCGGGATTTTGAGCTAAGTATAAACTACAAACCAGAGACGTGGAAACCGGAGGATGGATTTGATAAGAAGTTCGAGATCATCGCGCAAGTAGAATCATCCGGTGAAAGCCAACTTATCATCCCCAACGAAAGCCTGCATCCCGAGCCTGGAGATACGTTTGTCATAACAGGCGTAAAACTACCTAAAGAAAGGATCGAGGAGGCTGAAAAGGAGCTCTTGAAGGCCGGGGAATCATATGCCGCGAAACACAGCAGCGACACGGACGTATACGACTGCGAAACTAATCCCGTATACTGCCAAGAAAACAAGAAGAATTACGATGCCGGGCAAGCGGTTCGCCTTGTGGATCCACGCTTCGGAGAAAGCGGCCGATTATCACGCATCCAGGGATACGAAAAAAAACTATATAACGAATATATCGCCACATATACGGTAGGCGACAATACGGCATATTCTCGTATCGGCAACATAGAATCGGAGGTGAAGGCAAACCTGTACGCACAGCGCATAGGCGTTACCGAATCGGGAGCCTCAATCTACCTTATCACCCGCTACGATTCCACTGCCGCCGCAGACTACAATGCCTATTCCGCCAAGCGTGCACTATGGGAATTCGCCAACAAACAGTTCCCGGACACATTCAAAGGTAAAATGACCTTTGACGACGGTGCCCAGTTCGGGGGGTTCGCATCCGGCATGACTGGCTTTGGCGGCATAATCGACAAGAAAGGGAACGCAGAGATGCAGAGCCTGAAACTTCGGGGATTCCTGGAGGTACCGGAACTCCGCTACAACCGTGTCGAAATATCCATGGGCGATACGTGGTATGCTCCAAGTGCCGGGATCATCGAAAGCGTCGACACCGAAGCCCAAACCATCACCCTCAAGCTCGAAGAAGGCGAGATCGGAAGTCCTCGGGTCGGGGATATATGTATGGGCATCTTCCACAATTTGAACACTTCGGAGAATGCAACCGCGGATTATGACGATGGCCGTGGCAACAGGCGCTTTGCCGGGTTCGCTACCTGCTATTTCCGCATCACCGAAGAGCTGGATACTGCAACTTACAAGACATTCAAGTACCAACTACGCCCGGCATCGGGAACTTACCCCACCCAATATCATCCGGCGGCGTCGATGACCTTCGTGGGCTATGGCTCCTTCTCGAATGAGGATCGGCAGACCTCCCGCTACGAAACCCGGACATACCAGCGTTATTTAACGGGAGTTTCCGATTGGGAGTTCACTGCGTCCAATATCGCCGCGCAATATGGCGACCTGTCAAACCTGTCCGTATTCGGGATAAACATGACGGGATATTCGGCATACCTGAACAACATCTACATGTCGGGCGTCATTCATCAGTTCACGCCCGGCGGCGAAGAGGTGCCCACGATCATAGACCGCGGAGTGTGGAGCGCCACGGAAACATACAACCGCAACGACGACGTATATTGGAACAACGGGCACTGGCGCTGTCTGGTCGACGGCACCAAGACCGAGCCCGGCAAGGATGCCGAGGAGTGGGTATACTTAGGCGGATACGGGATGCTCGAAACGGTCAGCATATTCAAAAAATCGGAGAGCGAACCGGCGAAACCTACGGAGCTTAAAATACCGCCCGAAGGTTGGACTACGGAGACGCTCCCGATGTCGGATCAACGTCCTACATGGATGTGTACCGGCACCGTTGTCGACGGGGAGGTCAAATCATGGTCTGCCCCTCAGCGCGTATCGGGCGAACCGGGAAACTGGACATCCTATGTATTTAAAAATAGCGATACGGAGCCAGCAAAGCCGACATCCTCCGACCCCATTCCGTCCGGATGGAATGACGCGCCCACTGGTGTCGGTATATGGTGGATGTCCAAGGCTACGATAGACGCATCGACCGGAAAGGCCGGGGCGTGGTCGACGCCTATCCGCGTAACGGGCGAGGATGGGGAGCCGGGGCCGCATACTGACTTCAAATACGCCAAGAATAACAGCACCACCACGGCGCCGGCGCTGGTCAAAACGGATCGCACCCCCGCAGGTTGGAGCGACACCCCGCCGTCGCTCTCTTCGGGTGAATATCTGTGGATGACCCAGGCAGAAATAGACGCCAACAATAGTCTGTTGCACCCGACGGTAGGCTGGGCAACTCCGGTACGCATATCGGGAGAGCAGGGCCCTAAAGGTGATGACGGCGCCCCCGGCGAAGACGGCGCTCCCGGCAAGGATGGCTTGCAGGGTTGCATAATCCGCCTCACGGAATGGGCATCGGGAGTGGAATACCGCAATGACCTCGACCTTGTCTCCAATGGCCCCAGATACATAGACATAGTTACGATCTATGCGAACAACAAACAGCTGAAATTCCAGTGCAGCCAGACGCACACTTCGTCTGCTTCCAACAAACCGGCGGCGGGATCCGCGTCGGCATATTGGCAACAACTCAACGACATGGTGCCGATATATACGCCCCTGTTGTTCGCAGAGAATGCCGTCATCAACTTCCTGCAAGGTATGGAGTTCGTGGTGCACAACTCCAAGACAGACATTTCCGTGAATACTATCATCGCAGGGCTCGTGGGTGGCGATATTCCACTGTTCGTCGGGAACAGTACACCGTCGAATGCGCCGTTCAGGGTTGCTAAGGACGGGTCATTCGTGGCCACCAAAGCCGATATTACAGGGACTATCAACGCATCGAGCGGAACGATAGGCAACTTTACAATTGACGAAGGAGCATTAAAATCCACAGACAGCTTCGGTGATATGCTTCTATCTTCCAATCTGATTAAGTTTACAGGCAGTAAGACTAATCTTTATCTTGGAGTCGACACCTGGCCGGCATCAACGGGTGGTGCCCTCTATGGGCCTATAAGAGCAGAAGTAAGCCGCAGCGCAGCCGGCGGCACGGCAGGCAATTACGGAGTGTATATAAATGTCACCGGAGCAGCATTATCGGATGGAACCACTACCGCTGCACGTCAGTCCGGAAACCATGCCTTATATATCCCAGAGGGGTTCATAACGGGTTTCAGGCTGAGGAATGTGCGAACCTCTTCCAATAGAACCCTGACCGACATGGACAGCGTGGTGTTCAGTACGGCTACGAGAGAGATTACGCTGACTTTACCGTCTTCACCAAAACAAGGGCAGATTTATTTCATCCGAAAGGTCGGCAGCGGCAATGTCAAGTTGACGCGCGGGAATACCCAGCACAGGATATGCACCAATTCCAACTCTCAAAACAACACTGAAATTACCTTGGATTGGGGTAAGCTGTGGATCATATTGTGGGATCATATGAACAGTATGTGGACGGCCAACTGGTGCCAATATTAACACAAAAACAGGATATATGAAAACATTGAATTTAAAAGAGTTCAAACTGTTCACCGACATTTCCCGCGCCGGGCATATTGTCGTCGATGCAAGGAAAGAGTTTGCCAACGCCATATACATGGGCATGAACGGCATCGTAGCGCATGACCTGGCATTCCGCATCCTCCACAGCGAAGGCGGCATCGAAGTTTCCGACGAGGAGGAATTGATTATCGTTGATACCGCAAAGATGTGCAAGGCGGTCTTCTACGACAGTATCATGTCCGCTCTCAAAAAAGAATAAACGCTCGAAAGGAATATGAAACGCATCCGGATAGGCAAGGACATAGAGATACATTGGCCGATACTCACCAATGGGCAGCAGGTAGCACTCGAAGGGCGCGACCTGAGACTCTTCGTCCATTTGCCTTCGCATATGGACATTCCCGTCGATTTCACCACCGAAGGCAACACCGCGATTTTCACCATCAGCGGAGCAATGCAAAAATCCATCGGGGTGTACCGTCTCACCATGTGGGAGAATTTGCAGAAGAGAGGGCAAACGGCGGTCGACTACTGCAAGGCCTTCGAATTGGTTCCTACGACACTTTTGGAAGGTGGCGAAGACGAAAGCAACCTTACAACGGAAACTGTCAACCTTGAGGCGTCAAGCCTTGTTATCGGATTGCCCGGCGAGAGTGCTTACGAGGCATTCAAGAAATACAACCCGAATTCCGAACTTACGGAGGAAGAATATGCCGAAGCCCCTATTAACGCTGCAAACGCCGCGAACGAAGCGGCAAAAGCGGCAAATGACGCTGTAAATAAGGTAGGGGATATTGACAAACTCCTTGCCCAAAAGGTCGACAAGGAAGAAGGGAAAGGGCTTTCTACGAACGACTACACTGACCAGGAGAAGGAGAAGCTGGCCGGGCTCTCCAACTACGACGACACGGAGATAAGGAAGGAGTTGTCCGACAAGGTGTCCAAAAAGGAGCTGACGGAGGCTGCGGCGGGCGCACTGGCTGAAGCAAAGTCGTACACGGACACCAAGACAACAGAACTATGGAATAATGTCAGCGATGTGTTTGACGCCACGTCCGAGGAGCTCAACAGCAACATATCCGGCGGGGATGCGCAGACACTGACCGAGGCCAAAAACTATACGGACAAGGCGATCTCAGAAATTCCCACCCCGGACGTCAGCGGCCAGATCGAGCGGCACAACACCTCCCCCACGGCGCATCCCGACATCCGGGAGCTGCTCAACACCTGCGTAGGACTGCCGGAGTTCAACGACAAAACCTACGAGCTGACCTTCACGACAAAGGGCGGTGCCAAGTTCATCATCGACCTGCCTATCGAGATGATGGGGCTGCATTACAACGAGGATACCCAATCTATCGAGTTCGTAAATGCCGACGGCTCCATATCCTCCATCCCGGTTTCTGACTTCGTGAAAGTATATGTCGGCTCTATCGGTTCCGAGATACAGGTTACGGTCGAAGGCTCCGAAATCCGCGCCTCCCTGCTCAACAACACCGTATCCTGGGACAAGTTGACACTGGCATTGCAGGAGATGATCCAGGGCAAGGCCGACCGCACGGAGCTTCCCACGAAACTGTCCGAACTGGAAAATGATTCCGGATATGTGACTTCGGAAGAATTGAATACTGAATTAGGCTACAAAGACCACGTAGCCTACATCCTCAAGGACTTTACGAAGAGCTATTATAACAATACGGGCTCGGACATCACGGATCGGAGCATGGTCGTTACGCCTACGCAGTCAGGCGTGACGTCGAACTTCTCCCTGACCAGCCGCATCCCGGTCGCAGCTTCGGACTTTATTTTCGTGCGCATGAAGCTGCGCGTGGACAAAGAGTGCTCTTTGCGGATCATTACCTATTCGGACAATCTCGACCAGCGGGGCCGCTGGTTCGTCCTCAAGGCAGACCGCACCTACGAAATCTACTACCGCGGCAAGGCGGCGTCGGTAGCGGGAGGGCTGAATGTGGGCACCAGCATATCCGCAGCCACCAATATCGGCCAGAAGGTCACCATCGAGGATTTGATCGTCACGCTCAATAACTATGACGCATGGTGCGATGCCGAGAGCCGGGCCACGCTGAAAAACTTCGACACGGACTCCTTCACCGTGGACGAGGGCGGGACGGGGCATTTCTTCTCGGTCGCGCAGGCGTGCGACTTCGCAAGGGACGCCTTCGATGTCGTGAACAACGCGGTTACGGTGTTTATCCGCAACGGCCTTTACGATCACGAGGCCCCGAAGAATGTGGCGATGGGTTACCCGTATGCGATCATCAACAAGGGGGCGAACCGCATATCGCTTATCGGCGAGAGCCGCGACGGCGTCATCGTCTCGTATGAGAACAACTCCGTGAACCGCGCCAAGATCATCGAGGCGGGCGGCGAATGCACCATCGCCAACATGACCGTCAACTGCCTGAACGACGAGAGTTATACGGACGCCAGCGCCGGCGGTCACCAAGCCTGCTACTGCATACATATCGATTCGGTCTTTGCCGCATCTGAGCGATATTTCACGACGGTACGGAACTGCAAACTCTTCAGTACGTGCCATTCACCCGTCGGCGCGGGCCTTGCCGACAACCAGACCATTCGGTTAGACGGCTGCGAGTGCGTCAGCGACACGCACGTAGGCACTTCGACGGGCGCGGCCACCATCCACGCAAGCACCGATGCTGCGGCGAAAAATATGGCCGTCGAGATCATCGGCTGCCGCCTGCTGTCGCTCGACGGAACCAAATCGCTCTACATGCCCGACGTGGAGGGCGGCGCTCCCTTCACACAGGTCGACGTCACGCTGCTGGGCAACACCTACTACACGACGGGGCCGGAGATCACCGATGCCGACTTCTTGTCCAGGCACAAGCTCACGCCGTGGTCGGATGCTTCGTTCAGCGAAATTTCGGTTATCGCGCACTCGGACTGCACGCTCGAAGCGCGCGTGACGCACCTCGAAGGGCTACTCGTGGGAGTGCTCTCGGGCAAAGTGCTGATCCCGGAATTGCAGGTGAAGAAGCTGGGCGTCTGGGGCGACAACAACCTCGTCGTCACGGGCGAGGGTGCGCCGACGAAAGCCCCCGACCGCGCGGGGCAGTTCTATGTCGATACGAAGAACAACGCGGTCTACCACTCCGTGGGCAACGGCGCGGTGTCGGACTGGAAGAACGCTTAAACTGCATACAACATGTCACAAGTCAACAAATACGCCGACAAGGCGGGTTACACGGCCGACAAGAACCGCAAGGACACACAGTCGGCGGTGTCATACGTCGAAGACGACGGCGTGCTGATCTATGACGGTGTGAATACCGTGATCCGCAAATCGGCCGCCGGTGTCGGTGATCTCGTCGTCTTTGACAAGACGGATAGTACGTTGAAATTTATCAAAGGCGATACGCTGGTTACAGAAAAGATACCTCCCCAACTGATTCCCGTGGCCGTGGTCTATGCCCGGCAGGGCGAGCGGGTGCTGATCGTGTCGCTTCGCAATGCGGCAAGCGGCGTTTGCTGGGCGTACTCTTACGAGGTCGCCCTATCTGGCTTCGAACTGTCTGCGGGGGGAACCTTCACGCTTCGTATCTATAATACCGACCACGCATTCACTTATGCCCCGGGTGCGACGCTCGCGGATATCGCCGCGCAGATCAATGCGGACGAGAAGATCAAAAACACTTATGGCTGGACAGCCTCTGTCGATGAAGCAGGGGCACGAATTGTCATGTCGATAAACACATGGTCGCCCAATTATGTGCTTATCAACGTTACGAATGGCTGCCAAATCACCTATCCTCGGGAGAACGTGAGCTATCAGACAACACTCACGGGGATACTTATCAAAGGAACCAGAGAAGAAATTCGCCGCAAGAATGGTGTGAATTCAAATATGGCAGGTGGTGTCCTCGACCAGTTCGCGGAATATTATTCGGAGAGAGGCCAGGCAGCCACAGGACAAAAGCCGGGAAGCGGCATAGTCATTCGGGAGAGCGTTTTCACCGAGGCCGACAACCCCGATCTGGTTGCCGTGTATCCCACCTACAAGGACTACCTGTTCGCCGAGCACATGGCACAATATCCTACGGAGTTCGGGACGATGTTGCAGGATGGCAAGACCAACACGAACCTGATCGGGCGGCTTACCTTCGAGGATATTTACGGCAAAACACAGTACCGCTACCCGGCTGCCGCCGCAGCCCTCGACTTCGGCATCACCGTGGACGGAATGACGACGGGGCTGGAGGCGGGGGCATGGTGGCTGCCGTCGTCGGAAGAGGTCTACCTGCTGATGCACGACAGGGTGTGTTTCGCCGCTGACGTGGAAAAAGACCCTGTAAACCGTACGCTCTTACGCTTGAAAGCTACCACGTGCTATGGTTATTATTATTATGTCCATACTTCATGCGAGATGCAGGAGAGTTACATCTACATTTATAACGGAAGGAGCGGCTCTCTGGGCTATACAGGCAAGTGTTATAAATTCTCGTCCCGCCCGGTCTGCGCCTTATAATTATCTGAACCATGGAAACACAACGACAGATCGACACCCTCGAATCACGGCAGCTCGAATTACGGGCAGTCATGGCCAAGTCCGACGATAGGGCGGCCAAATGCATCAAGTCCGGCCTTGACTTCCGGGCTACCTATCCCCTGGATTATGAGGAGTACGAAGCGGCCAACGCGGAGTACAACGCGAACGAAAAGACCCTTGCGGAGCTGAGGGCCCGGCGTGCCGAAGAGCTGGCCGCCGAAGAAACGGTTATGGACTTTCAAAATATTGAGCAATGAAGATGTATATGACCAACAAGCCCAACGGCGAGCCGTTCTATCCCGTAACCGTAGCCGAAGCCGTGCTTGTTTCCGAAGGGGAAACTTTAGCCGCGGTGCTGCAACGGCTTGAACAGAGGATCGCAGAATTGGAGAAGTCGGAAGCGGCGCCCGAGGCGCAGGCAGACGTGCTGACCGAACAATAGAATATATCCTATGGAGGAATTGTGGAGGTTTATAGAAAGGTTATGCGAGAAAGTATGGCAGGTGTCGATAGGCGCCCTGGTGTACATGTTTAACGCCATAGCCCCGATACACGACATACTGACGGCCTGCATGATTATATTCGCCGCGAACTTTTTCACGGGCCTGTTCGCCGGCGTGCTCGTGCAGCACGAAGGATTCATATTCCGCAAGGCTTTCAAGTGCATATCCGAGGCTGCGGTAATATCGGGACTGATGGCCATGATACTGCTCGTCGGGGACAACATCGACAACCACGACGGGGCGATGTCGGCGATCTCGCTCGCAGTATATGCCCTGATATATTTCTACGGGGTCAACATCCTCAAGAACCTGAACCGCATATTCCCGAAGAACCGATACATCGACTTCCTGTACTATGTGCTCTCGTTCGAGATGATTAAAAAGATTCCCTATTTGGAAAACTACAAACAAAAACAAAAGGACAAATGAAAAAGAAATGGATCGTATGGAGCATCGTTGCGGCCGTGGCCGTAGTGCTCGGAATCGTATTCCCGCGTTACATCCTCGTGGGGGTTGTTTGTGCTATGGCCGGATGGGTCGGGCATATCCTGTACACTAAACACATCGCGCAATGACACGAGGGCTCAGAAACAACAACCCGCTCAACATCGAGAAGACACGGGGCGGCAATCCCTGGCAGGGCGAGGTCGTGCCGTCGAAAGACAAGCGTTTCGCGCAGTTTACGACGGTGGCATACGGCTATCGAGCTGCCTTCAAGCTGTTGAACAACTACCAGCGTAACTACGGGCTGGACACGATCCGCAAGATGATCGGCCGCTGGGCCCCGTCGGAGGAGAACCACACGGACGCCTATGTCCGCACCGTGGCGGAAAGATCGGGGGTGCCCGCCGACAGCCGGATCACCACGACCAACCGCGACGTGATGGTTCCCATCGTTGCGGCCATGTCGTTCGTAGAGAACGGCGTCGAGGCCAAGATGCTCGACGTGCAGGCCGGGTGGGAGTTGTTTGTAAAAGCATGAAACGCCTGATTCTCTACCTGCTCGCCACCCTTTCGGCCGGGGCCCTGCTCTTCGGCTGGGGATACCGCAGGGGCGCCGCGTCGGTGGTTGTCGAAGAAACGACGCGTATCGACACGGTGTTCTACCCGAGACCGGAACCGCTGCCCGGCACGTACCGCTTCGCCGACATCTCGGTGCCGGTGCTGCTCTTCGCGCCGCCCGACACGGTAACGGAGACCGTCGTTGTGAAAGTCGGGGCAGACAGCGTGCAGATGAAGGTGGCAATGGAAACACGCCCCTACTCGGACAGCACCTACCGGGCACAGGTCAGCGGGCCCCGGATCGGCAACCTGCGGCCGACGCTCGACTGGATAGAAACATACAACTGCACTACCACCCGACAGCAGGTAGTCACCCGGCGGAGCCGCTTCGCCCTGACTGCCGGGATCGGGGCGGCGTACACGCCGCAAGGGTTCCAGCCTACGGTCGGCGTAGGAGTAGGTGTTATTTTATGGCAATTCTGACAGGTATGAAGATAATTTATAACGACATCATCCCCTTCAAGGGATACAAGGCTATCAATCTGTTCGGGATCGTATTTGCCCGCAAGTCCGCCCGCCCGTTGTCGGATAAAAATAAAAACCACGAAGCGATACACACCGCACAGATGAGAGAACTGTTATATGTGCCCTTCTACATCGTCTACCTATTGGATTGGGTATTTCACGGCTTCAAGTACCGAAGGATAACTTTCGAACAGGAAGCATATGCCCATGAAGATAACCCTGAATACCTTGAAATACGAAAACACTACGCGCAATGGAAGAGATGATTTACATATACTGGGATGACTTCCCATCGGTTGTAACCGAATAACGGGCCTTGGGGTACGGGCATAAAAAAGTCCCCAACGCTTTCCCGCATATACCACTATACGATTGTGCCAACGCACCACATTGAGGACTTATTCCTTGAATCGGTGTGTTGGCTTTTTGTATAGTGGTATAACAAATTTATAATAAAAAATCGGGAAAGTATATGCGTAAATCAGAGCTTTTTGCACAAATACTCGAATGTGTTGCATTTGAAACTGAAATAGCTAAGGAACAAATCCTTTCGAAGGATAAATTTCAAGATGTGGTCGATGCGCGCTACATGCTCGTACACTTCTGCCATAAAAACGGCATGTACACCACCGACATCGCCCGGATGATGCGGTTCTCCCGACGCGCCATAGAGAAGATGGTCGCCGGGTTCGATGAACGCAAGCGATACAGCCACCCTATATTCGAAATACAGTGCGAACTTATTGCGAAGAAGTTGCCTCCCATCTGCGCCCCAATGAATTGATATGCCTGCCGCCCGCAGCCACCTTTGCAATGTTGCAACAGGTGAACGCCCGGCCTTGACAGGGGCGGCAATCATTCAATAATTATTAAAAATGGGTTCGGATAAAACTTATATTTTCGATGGAGGCGGCTCGGGTGGCGGCCTTGACATCGCGGCTCTCGTCTCGTCAATGATGGGCAACAAGGGCATGGATCCCAACCTCGTAGCGGCACTCATGAACGGTAACAACAACCGTGGTGCATGGGGCGGTGACGGGTGCTGGTGGATCTGGATCATCCTGCTGTTCTTCTGCTGGGGCGGCTTTGGTGGCAACGGCTTCGGCGGTAACAACGCCAATGGCCTTCCTGCGCAGCTCAACGGTGACGCCGGACGGGAACTTCTTATGAACGCAATCCAAGGGAACGGCGCAGCCATCAATCAGCTGGCATCGTCGCTCAACTGCTCTACGCAGCAGATTCAGAACACGCTGTGCAACATCCAGGGCACCCTCGGCATGTCAAGCCAGCAGATCATCAACGCTGTACAGTCGATGGGATGCCAAATCGGCAACCAGATCGCCGCGTGCTGCTGCGATATGAAGCAGGCCATCAATGGCGTCAATGTGGGCATGGAGCGCGGATTCAGTAGCGTTGCCTATGAAACACAACGTCAGACCTGTGATTTACAAAACACAATTCGCGAAACTTCTCAAAGCGGGACTACAGCGATAATTTCCAAACTGGATCAAATGCAGGCAGCTGCATTGCAGGATAAAATTGATGCCCTGCGCGAAAAGAACAGCACGCTGACCACGCAGCTCAACCTCGAACACCAAAACGCCTACATGGCCGGTGTTGTAGGACAGGCTGTAGCACCCGTGAACGCCGCTGTAGCGGCTTTGCAGAATGACGTGAATAGCATCAAGTGCAAGCTGCCCGAAACGGCTACCGTGCCCTATTCGCCTATTGTCGGTGTGCCTACGTGTATTGCCGCACAATATGGTCTCGGATATGGTGCAGGGTTTGGCTTTGGGGGGAGCGGCGGATTTTGGGGATAATGCTATTATTCGCCGATAGGTGAAATGTTCTTTGACTTACTGATAAGAGGCTTCCCAATCCGAAAGCCAGCGCCAATGAAATCCTTTCAATGTGCGAGTTGGTTTTCGAATGCATTCATATATTCCTCCGATGTGAAATCCGTGTAATTGATGGGCTTCGGATGCTGTTTTATATTTTGCAACCAATATTCCATTTTTAATCTGGACAATTGGCTTTCTGTTTTTCTTGTTGGGTATTCTTCGTGCTTTTGCTGCACACTCTCTTGTGACAGGGTTAAGCATGTTCATTGAACGAGTACACCAACGAAGATTACGTGCCACATTGTTCGTCCGGTTCCCATCTATATGGTCTACATATGCATAGTTATTAGGATTGGGGATGAACGCTTTAGCAACAAGCCTATGGACTAATTCAGTCTTATCTACTCCGTGTAGGGATGTAAGTCTAACTCTCAAATATCCTCCCCGATTTGGGCGAGGAGTTAATATGCGAGGTTTAGTCGTCCAACTATTGTTATTACCTCCGCTCACGCGATGGGATAGCGATGAAACCCTACCATAATCAGATACCGCGAAATAGCCGAGCGTACCATCAATAATACGCCATTCTTCTCCTTCGAGAGCAACACTCTCTATGAATTCCCGATTTGTCATTGCCAAACAATTTAGTGGTGCCAAACGAGAAAAAGAGGGAAGGACGTTTGGCAAGCCCTTATCAGTTGGTCATGACTCCAACCTATCCCGATGTAAAATTAGTTATAATAACTTAAAATACAAAAATATGGCAGTATTCCCATTTCAGTATGTTAACCGCAGAGGCATACCGGTACTAAAAACTACAGGCGTGACAGTGGAGACCACAGGGGTTGTGTTTTCCTTTCCCAACCACGCATTTGCAAATTCGTGGTACCGGGGACTCGTGCTGGTTGAGTTGGTACAGGAAATCCCTGCCGGCACAACGGGAACACTTCCCGTGCTGTTTGAAACCAACGGGCAAAATAAGAATCTGACGACGTACAACGGAGCAAATGTTACAGTATCGGATATTCCGGGGTCAGGGGTATACCAGATATGGTATGACAAGCAGACCGATACTTTGCAATTGATGACCGGTGCCGTCTGAATTAAAAAAACAATTAACCGAAAGACGGGGAGGAGGGCTCCTTCTCCCCTATCTTTCACAAATCATTAACCAAGATGTTTCAGAACTTGAGAAAAGGCTCCTTAGTCTACGTTTTCGACAACAGGGAACAGCCTAAGTTTTATACAGCCAACGTAAAAGACGTATCGGCACCGTATTTCCCGCCCCAAAAGCCCGGGCAATTCTCGCCGATGCCGCAATTCATCAACATCTCGATAGAGGGCAACGAGCCCTGGGGCGTCCCTATGCAAGCGGACATCGTTTCAAAAGACGGACTTACCGTAGCGACGACACGGGAAGTGTTGAAGCCGACCATCATGGAGGCACAGCAGGCAAGCCGTGACATCGTGGAATCATTCGACAGGCACAAAGCCAACCTGAAGGTCTACGATGAGATCCTGATGCAGCTCGATCCCGAAGCTGCGCGTTCAAAAGAGCTCGAAGCCGAAAACAGGGAGTTGCGGAAGATGCTCGCTGACATGAACGAACGGCTGAGCCAGATACCGACGGCGGAAGAACTGAGGAGCCTTGTCAAGTCTGAACCACCTGCAAAAACAAAGTAACTATGGGTTGGAGAATCATAGGTGAAGGCCGTGGCGGCTTCGGCGGCCACGAAGAGGAGATGGAGCGAGAGCTCCGACGCGCCTACGAAGAAGGCTTTGAAGAAGGCCGGCGTGAAGGCCGTGGCGGATACGGTGAGCGTGGCGGCTACGGACAAGGTGGCGGCTACGGCGAACGTGGCGAGTATGACCGCGGCGGGTATGAGTATGACGACGCCTACGGCGAACGCCGTGGCGTAAGGGGTACAGGCCCCTATTCGCGGTATCGCAGGCGGTAAACCGGAGGGAGAGGGCCGCAGTGCCCTCTCCTATTTTAAATCGAAAAATATGGACAGGTTAGATACACATGAAAACTTCCCGGCAGGGTTCCGGGAATATCTCGAAAATTACGGTTGGCACTTTTCAAAGAAAATGTGCGAATTCGCCGTTGGCAAAATGAAGAAAAAGGATGCAAGCGGCAAAGAAACCCCTATTACGCCCTATTCAAACGACGAGGTTCACCAACTTCTCAAACAATATGGCGTAGAATTAAAAAACGATGTAGGATACAATGCTTGTTACGTTGCAAATATGGCAAAAGCAGACTTCCTTGGGTCGTCGTTACCGAATGAACAGTACTTGGCTAAATTCGTCAAAGACTATCTTGATGATATAGACGGCGCACCAACAAGAGCAATGGATGAATACTATGCAAAGACAATAGCGGAAGGCATTCCAATAATATGGGAGGACATGGTCTAATCACAGTACTCCCAGCGCATATTTCTATGTGTTTTTTGATGACCGCTAAGACATTGTTGTATCCCTCTATATTTATATATGCCAGCCTTTGTTGCGGCAATTATTGAAGGATATACAGTTTCTTCGCCATTGATAGTTATGGATCGAATCTTCCGAGTTCCGAATTGTTTGCCATAAAAATAACACTTTGCACCAGACTTGGCCTTAGAAATACGATTTACAGTTATGGGATTCAGCAAGTTTTCACTAAGCGTACACCAGCGTAAATTTTCAATACGGTTATCTGTTATAATTGTATTGATATGGTCGATACATGGTTTATTGGCAATATTTGGTAAAAATGTCACAGCACATAGACGATGCACAGAACAACGCTTGTGTATGCCATGAACGGATAGCATGACGCTCAGATAGCCGTTTAAATACGGTGTTTGACGGATTATTTTACCACGATGAGACCGTAAATGATTATTCCTTGCATTGACTAATCTATCAAGGCTCTTTATGCGCCCCATAGTAGATGCTTGATAGAATCCCTCATAATTGGGAATGTCGCGCCACTCTTCGTTTGGCAAATTGTCTAAAGATAGGTTTTGATAAGGCTCCATATTGGACAAAAATAAACATTTTTTTAAGAATGAAAAATATCGCAACGCTCGTCCGTAACCTGCCTGCCGACAAGTACCAGGAACTGGCCGGGGCAGTGAACGACGTATTCGAGAACAAGCGCTTCAACCGGGCGCAACGAAGGAGACTGGCGCGAAACTGGCGCAAGTACGGGAAAAGGGAGGAAAAATGAAGATTCGGGACTTGAGTATTCACAAGTATGGATGGACGTTGCGCATATATTATGCCGTGACGTGCTACTATACGGGCGAAATACTCAAGTCCCTTACCGACATCGGATGCCCCGATACGGTTCTTCATCGCGTACAGGGGAATATGGTGAAGTGCGAAATGGATACGGGATTCACCTACTCCAACAAGGAGCATCGGCAAAGTGTCATAGTAATAGGGATGCACTCCTCGCCGTGGGAATTTCTTAACAGCTTTGAGCACGAACTGCGGCACCTCGTAGACGATGTAGCCCTTACCCTCGGCCTGCCGATGGCCGGGGAAGAGGTAGCATACCTTACTGGCGAAATAAACCAGGCGCTATGGGAAGATGTGCACCAATTCACCTGTTGTAAATGTAATGGACATGGAAAAAGATGACACCCAATACTGGATGGCGATGCTCGAAGTGAGCGAATGCTGCGCACCCATATTCGCTGCCGTCGTATGCGAGTTGATGAATACGATTTGATTATTCCAGAAGTTTCACCAGATCGGTTTTCATCTCCTCGTCTATGTCGCGGTAGCGGGCAAATGCTTTGCTGCCTTCGGTATGCCCCGACAAAGATCCCACAAGGTTAGGGTCTTTGACCTGCTTATACAGATTCCCGATAAAAGTACGGCGCGCCATATGGGACGACGCAACTTGGTAGAGCGGTTTTTGCTCAGGCTGCCTATTTAATGGATTCAAAATTGTTACTTTGCGCTTTAGTCCAGCAGCAAGAAATATCCTCTTGATAGCTTGATTATACTTCTGCTCGCTGATTAATGGTAAGAGCGACGGCCCCTCATAGTCAGAATAACGCTCTAATATCTCATTGGCGATAGAATTCAGGGGGACGCGAACTGTTATAGGTCGCCCATCTTTTGACTTACGGGGAATGTACTCAATAGCGCCACGGATTAGATTGTCCTTTGTTAATGTGTACAAATCACCTACTCGGCACCCTATCAAGCACTGGAACACAAATATGTCTCGCTGAATAGATAACTTTGGATGCCTAGAAAGATTGGTATGGTAAACCTTATTACGCTCTTCTATTGATATATAGAATGGGGTGCCATAAACACAATCATCGATTGTATATTTTTTAAATGGATTATTCGTCGTCTTTTCATTATCAACAGCCCAGATAAAGATAGTACGCAGCTTCTTCATCATGCCACTAATCGTATTAGATCCTCTGGGATTCGGTTTGCGAGATTCTGGTATTTGCTTATACATTTGAGGCTGGGATAAAACGATGACATGTTCATTTCGCATATAATTATCGAGGATATACAAATCATCCAATGTCACAGTGTCTATATCTAAAATATAGCCATCCTCCTTTGTTTGTCTCCACATCTCAAATCGCCTTAATACTCGAAACAAGACCCTAAAGTTGGCCTGACGAACCTGCGACAATTTGCGTTTTTGGAGAAATTCATCGCACAACTCAAAAAAGCATTGCTTTTGCAAATGAAATTTTTCGGGATGCAAATATTTATCAACTTCAATGCAGAAGGATTCAGAAGATATATTATCTTTGTTAGGCAACGAGGCGTATACATCTAATAAAATAGTTTTCCACTTTGCTACATTCGCATTGAATACTCCCCGTGCGATCGTATCATAAACTACCTTTGCTTTAATTTCGTGCCGTTTCGCGTCCCAATGTGCCGGATTTATTTCTAAATTTGACGTGTAAAAAAGTTGAATGTCCCGTCCGTCCCGAATACGAAACCGAACTTTACATTTTGCTCCTTTCTTTGAAGAACGAACGAACGCAGAAATAGTAGCCATCGGAGTATTGATTTAGTGGTGGTGCAAGTTTAGCTTTTTTGCACCACACAACCAAATACAAATGTCCCTACTTGTCCGGAGTTGTCAAAAATAAAACTATGTAAAACACCTATAATCAAATATAATAGCTGAAATATCAATAAAATACCGATTTAGGAAAAGGCAGTCTTTTATCCCCTGAGGGGGGGGGCAGAAAAGCAGTTGAAAGATACTGCAACAAACAGAAAAAACCTTGGCTAAATCTTTCTTAATCTTTGATTGAGCACATGCACTTCTATGCCCGGTATCGATTCGATAAACCGGCTTCCCAACAACATGGAGGGCGTGTAATATCCGCCCGGGCCGGTATAATCCAGACAATATTGCGCAATCCGGATACCGACCGTGGCGGTCAGAGCGTAGACATTGGGGGTGGACATCGTCATTTCCAGCTTTTCGCCGTCCGGAGCCTCGGCCTCGCCCCAGAATTGTCCCCGCCCGGCCTCCAGCGCTTTGGCGTCAGGCCCTTTTTTCATCAGCCAGCCAGCTAGACGCTTCGTGATCTTCTGCCCGAACTGGGTATTCAGAATCCCTTTGACCGGGTTGGTCAATCGTATCATATAGATGCTCATTCTCGGCATAGCCATATAGACTGCGCCATCGGGAACTCCGGTAGATATTCCGGAGGTGAAAACATCCCCCCAGGGGATCGTCATAGCCCACTGGGGCTTGTTCTGAAACGGGATTTTCCGCATCTGAAAGGCATTCGAAACGACTTTCAGCATACCGCCCTCGCGGATCAACCCGCCTTTGCCGAAACTCTCGATCATGGTGTTGACCGTGCCGATACTCGGATTGGTGCCGAACGAGAGAGCCAGATCGATGCGCGTGGCGACGGGCAGTTTCTCCTTAAGCATCGCCGCCAGACAGTCGGTTGGCACGATGTCGGTTCCGGCACCTGGCAAAATGAGGACGTTTTGCTGCCGCGCCTCTTCATCCAGCGCATGGCATTTCCGGAAGATGTCGATCTCGCCCGTAATGTCGAGGTAGTGGATCTGTTGCGCAAGACATGCTCGCGCCAGCGGCTCCGCCGTGGCGGAAAACGGCCCCGCACAGTTGAGTAGTACGCTTATATCCTGTAAATTGCTTCCGGTATTCCGTACACCGAAAGCCCGGCATTCGAGGCTCAGTTCCGTAGCGATAGGTTTCAGCTTTTCGTCATCTCGCCCGGCGATAATAGGGCGGAGCCCCTGTGCCACAGCCTCGCGCACCATCAGCTCTCCGGCATAGCCGTAGGCCCCGTAGATCATCAACTGGTTATTTTTCATCGGATCTCCCTTTTAGTCAGGTGATTCAATACGACTTTCGCCATTTCCTTGGAGCTGAGCGGATTCTGTCCAGTGATCAGGGTTCCGTCGACAACGACTTTCGAAGTCATCGGAATCCATGCTTTCCGGTAATCGGCACCCCGTTCTTTCAGCACCGCTTCGAGGTCGAAAGGAACAACCTTTTTGCGCCGGGCAAGGGTTTCCTCGAACCAGCTGAATCCGGTGATCTTTTTACCGGCTACCAGCATCTGCCCGTCGGACAGCCCGACATTCAGCAATCCGCATACGCCGTGACAAATCGCCGACACGATTTTGCCGCTTTCAAAATGCGTTTTGAGAATTGCCTGCAGGACGGCATTGTCCGGGAAATCGTACATGCTGCCATGTCCTCCGGCCAGATAAACACAGTCGAACCGTCGCCCCGCAACTTCATCGAGACTTTGGGCATGATGCAACAGCTCCCGAAATTCGGGGTCGTTCCAATATGCTTTGGACATCTTATCGAGGGTGAACGGCTTCAAACTCTCGGGATCGACCGGTATCTCACCGCCTTTCGGACTCGCGATCGTTATCTTGCAGCCCAGCCCTTTCGCTCGGTGATAGATGTGTGTCAGTTCGCTGAGCCATAATCCGGTGGGTAGAATTGCATTGGCATAGGCTCCGATTCCGGTCGCTACGATCAAAATTTTCGGCATAATCATGACGGTGTTTTTTTGATAGGTAATGCTGCAAAAATTACTCCGTATTGCTATTCGATCTTCTTCCAAATCACCGACCGTTTCGCCCACACCGAAGAGCCTTTTATGGACATATCCGTTGAATTTAAAGAATAGGCTTTCGGCCCAACATATTCCGCTGCCGTTTCACTTGGCGTATCTCGCGGAGCATTTCGTGAACCATTCGCCGGATTTCGATTATCACTGCACTGCTCTCGCTTTCGTTCATAACCGTCAGGATTACTGACTGCAAAGGTCGGATCGGTCTTTTGCTTCGCAGGATAGATGCCGGCACGCATTTTAGGGTATGCGTGATCCCAAAAGGCAATTCCGGTTATTCCCTACTCTGGCGGTCAGGGCTGTCGGAACCTTTGCGGCCTGCCTTTTTCAGGGGAAGCCGCGGGAAAAGTTTTCTGAACCGCACTATGTAAGCCGCAACCCGGTTCCCCGCGACGATCAGGCTCACGGCAATGATAATCAACAGGATGCCGCAACATATCCTCAGCGTGAGGGTCTCCCCGAAGATCATCACCCCGAAGAAGACCGCCGTGACAGGTTCCAAGGCACCGAGGATTGCCGTCGGCGTCGAACCGATGTACTGGATGGCGCTGGTAGTACACAAAAACGAGATCGCCGTCGGGAAAACAGCCAGTGCGAGCAAGTTCCCCCACAGGTACCATTTATCGGGCACATGGACTGCCATGCCGAAGTCCAGCCGGACAACGTAAAGCAGCAACCCGAAAAGCAGGACGTAGAACGTCACCTTGAGCGTCGCAACGGATTTCAGCACCGGGCGGTTCACGCCGACGATATAAATTGCGTAGGACAAAGCCGAAACCATCACCAGAACCGTTCCCGTGATATTGAGCGTCGAACCATCGCTGCCTTTGAACAACAGCCCGATACCGGCCAATGCCAGCAAGATGCACAGCGCTGTCTGCGGAGAGAGTTTTTCCCGGAAGCCGAAAGCCATGATCAACGCCACGAAAATAGGATATACGAACAGTAGCGTCGAGGCGATACCGGCGTCCATGTAATTGTAGCTCAAGAACAAGGACAGCGACGAGAGGGCAACCAGCAAACCCAGGAGCACCAGCGGCACGATCTCACGGCGGTGCAGCTTGAAATCCCGGCCGCGCGCCTTGAGCATGGTACCCAACAACGGGATGGCAAAAAGGTACCGGAAGAACAATACCGAATCGGGATCCATCCCCGCCTTGTAGAGCGGAAGGGCAAAGAGCGGATTCATGCCGTACGTGGCGGCGGCAACAGCTCCCAGAAGGTAACCTTTGGCTTTTGTATTCATACGGTCGGATTTTGCGGCAAAAATAGTATTTATTTCGGCTGCAAATGCAGACCGGGCAAAATTATCACGCGATCGCCAACCGGTAGCGCACACGTCCCGCACCGACACATCCCCTCCTACGGGTGAAGCTCCTGAATATTGCCGACCCTTCGATGCGAAACGATCCCTACCGGGGCAAGGCAGCCGGTACGACTTCCCTGCGGATCAAAGCCGCACGGACGAAATATTCGGGGATGCAGGCCTCGTCCAGCAGCCACTTGGGCGTGGCCGATTCGTCTTTCTTCCCCGACCAGTCGTTGTAAAACAACCCGGCGGCATCCCGTGCGTTCCGGCGCGCCCAATCCATCCAGCGGATGAATATATCCACGTATTTCGGATCGCCGTCGAGGTCGTAAAGCGCCTGGTAGCCCCGCAACAACACCAGATAGAACCACGGCAAATCACGGTTCGCGGCCGCGCCGTCCGGCGTCTCCGGCAAATAGAATTTCCGGGCTCCTTCGGCCAGCCGGCGGGCATTGTCCAGATAAACACGATCGCCGGTATACCCATACAACGCGACGGCACCCTGCAGCAGCAACCCCGTATTATAAGAATAGACCGCCTTGTCCAGACGCGCTTCGGGCTGCGTGAGCCAGGAGTTCCAGACTATATCCAGTTCCGGATCGTGCAGGTAGGCATCCATCCAGTCGTAGAAACGGCGCCCGGCAGTCAGGTAATAGGGGTCTCCCGTCGCCCCGTACAGGTTGAGTGCCAGCAGCATCGCCTTACCGTTGGCGCACCCCGGCTTCTGGTTCTCCACCCCTTCGAGCCACGACACGGCACCGTCGTGGTCGGGGCGCCAGCCGCTCAGGATGAAGGTCATCACCTGCTTGGCTTTTTCCAGGTGGGCGGGATTGCGGGTCACGCCGTAGGCCGCGACGTAGGCCAGGCCGACCAGCCCGTTGTCGTCGTAATAACGGTCGACCTTGCCCATCCTGACGGGATAAGCCTGATACCCGGCGGGCATCCGCCCGTCGTCGTAATACTGCTCGACAGCCATCACCATCGAATCGACATAGCAGCCGTATTTCACCGGATCGACTTCGGCCAGCGCAACCGCCGAGGTGAACACCCCGTCCATGGGCCACAGGAAGGAAACCTCCTGCGTGCTTTTCGCCCCGTCGTCGAAATAGTTTACATCGGGACGGTAGCTATTGGGGTAATATTCCGAAAACAGGCCGTATTCCGGCACCCGGTACATGTCCCACACCTTGCGGAACATCTCTTCGGCAAACGCATAATGCTCCCCCGTTGCGGGGGTCGCTGCCTCCTGACGGCATCCCGACAGGCAACACGCAGCACCGAAGAATGCGGCAAAAAATACATTTTTCATCTTATCGTTACATTTGAATCAGTCCCTGCCGGAACAACCTCCTCAGAATTCGAGCCGCACGACGACCGGGAAATGATCCGACGGCGTCCGCGCCTCATAGCTGTGCAACGACACCTCCTTGGGGAATGCTCCGGACTTGATCTCCTCGTCGCTGCGGGTGGTCTGCGAACGGTAGGTGTCCGTCAGCACCCCGTAATCGTGCACACGCACCGAAGGCGACACGAAAATATGGTCGATACGGCTGTCGGTTTTCAGCGTGGGGTTGAAATTGTTGAACGTCCCGTTCGGGGCATAGCGTCTGGCCGCGGTTTCATACGAATCGGCCAATACCCCCGAGGCGGTGAAGGTCGTATAGATGGGGTTGTTCTGGTCGACGTTGAAATCGCCCGTGAGGATCACGAACTCCCTGGGGCCGCACATTTCGCGGATCTTCGCGACGACCAGTTTGGCGCTCTCCTCGCGCGCCCGGACACCGACGTGATCCATATGCAGGTTGAAGAACCAGAACCGGCGCCTGGTCTGCCTGTCCAGGAAATGCCCCCATGTGCAAATGCGGGGCAGCGCGGCGTCCCACCCCTTGTTGGGACGGTCGGTAACTTCCGAGAGCCAGAAATGGCCTTCGTCCAGCAACCGGAAACGCTCCTTTTTATAGAATATGGGGGAATATTCGCCTTTGGCCTTGCCGTCGTCGCGCCCCACGCCGATATAGGCATAGTCGGGAAGCTGCGCCAGCATATCGTGCAACTGCCCGTCGAGCACCTCCTGGCTGCCGAAAATATCGAACCCCTGGAATTCGATCAGCCCGCATACCCAGGGGCAGCGGCGTTCCCAACCGTTGCCTCGTTCGGCGTCGCCTTTATTGGCGTTACGGATATTGTAGGTGGCTACGGTCAGTTCCTGCGCAACGGCAGGGAGCAGCAGCACGGCGAACAGGGCGAGGGTCAGCAATCTTTTCATAGTAATGTTTTCGGGTTAACGGAATAATTATTTCGGGATACAAAGATATAAAAACGGGACTGGAATTCCTCAGTCCGGATCGCGGGTATAGCGATCCGGCAGGGAGAGGATGCCGTCGATCCGGTATCCGTCCTCCCCGTGCCTGAGCAGCAATTCGGCTTTCCGGTATTTCCGGTTGAAATTATCCCACAGCAAGATCCGGTAAACATCCGTCCGAACGGAATCCTTTTCGATACGGAGATTTTCCAGCACACTTTCATCGCAGTCCTGCGCCTCCAGGAACGGATCGTAATCCAGCTCCATTTCCGCATACATCCGCTGCAACCGGCCGAACAACCGCGGGGTCAGGTATCGCCGCAGGATCGCCAGGCCTTCTTCATTATCACCATTCCGCAACCACGCGGCTATGTATTCCTCGTAAAACCGCCGCAGCATCCCCAGGGCGGAATCCGGCATGTTTTCCCCCGCATGCACGCCGTGCACCTTGTCCGCGGAATATCCCGTCCGGACAGCATTGCCGGCCCGTATCATCCCCGCAGGGCAAGGCGGACGGACGGATTCCCGGCTGCTGCTCCGGGCGCTTATTTCCGCGCCGACAGCCAACAGAGCCACTGTGGCTAAGAACAGCATTATGTTGATTTTCATAATATTACGATTTAATTCCGGAATACAGCGCCCGGTGCCGCGCGGCTACCCCACATCGAATTCCCTGTGGCCGGGCACTACCGTGCGTAAAGGTAATAAAAACACCCGGAAAACAGCAAGGTTGACAGCCGGAAAAACAGCCGGCAGGCACAAAGGCCCGGATATTCGCGCCCGCAACACAAAAAATCGCACCAGACATGCATACTTTCAGGCCGCAGGCCGCATCGTTCGGTTATTTTTACTATCTTTGCTGGGCTAAATACCGGTACCGAATGCAACCAGTGAACCGAACCTCCGACCCCCAGGGGCAGCCAGTCAGCACGAACCTGTCTGCAACCGGATTCCGGGAGCCGGGGTTCTGCAACCAGGTGCAACCGCAGGATCGGGGAAGGGCTCGCACCGCATGAACCGCACGCACCGCATGGCCGATTCCTGCGCAGAAAAATGCTGAAACCAACAAATAAATAGCAACCATGTACAGATACGACAACCGGGTGGTCATCACTCTCGATGCCGGAGGTACGAACCTCGTGTTCGGAGCCATGCAGGCCAACAAATTCATCGTCGAACCCATCACCATGCCGTCGAATGCGGACGACCTCGACAAATGCCTGGCAACGATGGTCGAAGGCTTCCAGGCCGTGATCGACAAACTGGAGGCCAAACCCGTCGCCATCAGCTTCGCATTCCCGGGCCCGGCCGATTATCCCAACGGCATCATCGGCGGTTACCTGCCCAATTTCCCCTCGTTCCGCGAAGGCGTGGCGCTGGGGCCCTTCCTCGAATACAAATTCG